>SDBT01008847.1_pt1 | contig 16392 bp, 13 predicted proteins | sample 2277101 | NCBI WGS metagenome assembly SDBT01 (sample SAMN10404973, study PRJNA504765) | marine sediment metagenome | isolation source: marine sediment core GS10_PC15, 103 cmbsf | place: Arctic Ocean: Southern Knipovich Ridge | collected 2010 | reverse complement strand
CCTCCACGGTAAAGAGGCGGCTGGTAGAAGGCTCCAGATCAGGGGACAGGCTGCGGGACAGCTTGCCCACCCCCTACCAGCCAGCTCAGGCTCAGGTAACCAGCGTGTCCATCACCCAAGTGTCCTGCTCGTTGGGCACAGACATCGCGTTCAGCTGCGCTTCGACCGTCAGCTGCCGACCGCCATTCGACGCCTCGTGGTATACCGTCACACCGCGTACGTCGATCTTGGCCTGCGGAACCAGTCGGGACATCTCGACCGCTCTCGCGACCGGGGCGAACTTCGTAGTTCCCACACGCTCTCCGATCGGCACGGCGGCGATGATGCCTTCGGGCCAAACCTTCGTGCGTGTGTAGTCCAACCCTGCGTCGTCGAAAACGTCGATCATGTTCTCGATAACGTAGAACCGGAACGGCACACCGAGGTCGTCCGAAAGCAACTGTTCCAGCTGCCCTCTGGTGACCCTCAGTCCCAGTGTGCTGTCGGGGATGAACTTGTTCGGTGCATCCCGCTGCAGCTCGCGGAGCAGGATCAGGCGCAACGCAACGCCCTGAAAGCTCCCGATAAACGAAATGGAAGCTTCGAGCCAAGTGATAAGCTCGTCGTAGGCATTGGTGGCACCATCGTCCCACGCCGTACCAGCCGTCTGATACCGCGCCGCGTCGAACCCGAAAGACATAACCTGAGTCGTGCCCTTCTGTGGGTTCATCGCCGTGACCGACCCGGTTGCCCACGCCTCGAAGGCTTCCAACTCGATCCGGCGCCAATTCGCCTGCGCCAGCCCCTCTGTCCGAGACGGGATCTGATTGCCGACGATCTCTTGGAACAGCGCCTCGTTGCCGAGAGTCCGTTCCATGAGGTGCTGCATGGCACGCTCGTCGTACCCGAAGTACGATTCGATCGGCACCATTTCCAGTTCCTTCGTGGCGGGCGTAATGAGCGGCACGTTACGTCCACGCATATTCCACTCGCGCCTGTCGGCTGCGGGGCGGAAGTCGATGTCGGTCATCTCGGAGAACTTCACCGAGTCGACATCCATTCGGGGGAAGAACGAGTCCCACAGGAGACTACCGTCATCCGTGGGGTCGACTGTTTGAGCCACAACCGTCAGGCTCTCATTGGTTAGAGCTTCCTGTGCCCCAACCCAACCAAAATCAGCAGCCATGATATAGCTCCTCTACTGGGTTAGGGGTTAGGAAATGAGCTTCAGCAACGAGTGGGGAAGTGCAAACCCCGCAATCTCGTCAGCTGTCAGCACACGGCCAAGATTCGATTCGCAGATCGCTTGGCTTACCAGTCCGATCTGGCCGAGGCCGACGTCGATGTCGGTCGCAGCTGTCAGGTCAGCGGCGGCGTTGCCGTCGGCGACCTTGATCGGCTCGATCACTACTCCGTGCACGACTTCAGCAGGTGCACCGATCAGAAGCCCAGTTGCCACCAACGGCACGCCGGGCTTCAGGTATCCGTGTTCGTCGACCTCGTCTGTCGTCAGTGCCGACACATCCAAGCGGACAGAGTCCACGTGATTGATCGGCCCGATGAACGGGTTCCCGTAGGTTTTCCCCTCAGACGAAGTGACCTTTGTAGATAGAGGCATAACCTCACACTCCTGTCAGGGTGTCAGCCAGCGGCAGGCGTTGTCATCTGCAACTTCTCAGCTGCAGTCTTGCCTTTCGGCTGTGACTGTTCCCGCCGCGCTTTGGCGTCCTCTCGGAGCTGGTCATACTGGTTGCCGCTCGTGCTGGTTGAGCTTGACCGTTGGTGCCCGCTCCCTGAGTCAGCCTTCGAGTTCTTGAACTTTGCCGGGACACTCCCGGTTAGCTCCTCACTGAGCACACCTATCGCTGTCTGCCCTTCCGCTGCATGGATCGGGATGTCCTTACCCGCCTGCATGACGACGACTGTGCCGTCGACGAAAGAGATGCGTGACTTGACGTCTGGCTTGTCAGCTATGACGTCTGCGAAGTCCGGGTCCACGCCCCGAGCGACCAGTGCACTGCGCAGGTCACCTCGTGCGCGCTTCGTTTCCGACTCCACTCTCTTGTCCGCCTCACCTTTCAGCTCGTCCTTATGCTTCGTATTCAGCGCTACGATCTCCGTGTCGTACTGCTCACGGACTTTCGCGAGGTCAGGCTGCGACTTCTGCAGCTCCTCCAGCTGAGTCTCGGCTTTGGTCTTCGCTGCCAGTGATGCTTTCAGCTCGTCGTCTTTTACCTTCGTTGCGTCTGCACCACGTGCCGTCGCGTTCGCGTGGCCCGCGTTCCAGACCTCCTGCCATACCTCATGCGCGCCCGACTGCAGCGCCTTCACTACGTCTTCCTTCGGCAAATCTTTCAGCTGTGCGACAAGCTCAGCGACAGTGCTCACGTCACCCTCTTTTCGGCTGGAGTGTGTTCCGATTGCGGAGTCTTTGGCGGCACTCCGTTTTCCGTTGCGGGGTCTTTACGGCGTCCCGACTCCGAGTGTCCTGATGTATGTCTACGCGACTGGTTCATCTCCGGTTCCATGTTCGCGTTGGATCTCTAGTCTCACTCCATCTTGGCCTGCGCGAATAGATACGGCAAGGGCACGCTTGCGCAGCGTGCGCTCGCGCTCGACGTCCAGCCGTTCGGGGTCCGCATCCGGCCAGCCCCTCATGTCCTCGATCATCGCCAGATACGCATCGTACTCCTCCAGTGGACTTGATAACCGAAGGGGAGATACAGGTTTCATGCCGGACTATCAACGTAGTAGATGGATCCGTCGTCTCCACGCCTTACGAACCTCGTCCGATCGAGCACGCGCCATGACCGTCTGATCTCCGATTCGATCACGTCGCGCTCGAAGCTGTCGGTGGTGAGTTCGAGCATCGCCTTCAACTCCTCGATGCGTGTGCGGATGTAGTCAGGCGGGTCGGTGTCGCGGACTGAATCCTCGAACATGGTCACAGGCCGCGCAGCCACTCCCAGCCCTCGCGGCCGACGTTGGACAGGTACGAGTCGTACGTCTTGAACGTCTCCACGCTCACGCGCTCCACACGCAGCCACTCGCGCATCTCGGCGAGCGACCTGACCATAGCGCCCTCGACCACCAGATCCCAACCGTGCTGGATGACGGCGCCGGGCGTACCTGCGACCGGGTCGCTGTAGATGTTGACGACCTCGCCATCGGGGTCGTCGTCTGGCCCGTCCCATCCCCGATCGAGGATCGCAGCGTGCTCAGGCGATAACCCGAGCCCATCGCTATGTCGTCCCATGTCCGTAACCTCGCGTTAGAGTTCTGCGCCCGCAACGTGACCTCAGTCAGCCTTACCGTTCCAGCCCCCGGTCACGACGGACCCGTTGCTGATCGTGACCAGCTCCCTCGTGCCCTTGATCGTGACCTGCTTGCCCTGCGCGGTGAACGTCCGGGCCTTGCCCCTGAACGTCACGTACGTGCCGCTCTCTCCGTGATCGACCACCACACCGTGCCTGCCGGTCATGGTTGTGAACCGCGACCCTCGACGCAGGGTGCTCACCAACCTCTGCCCTTCTCTCAGCCGGGTGCTCCACATTTCGATGTCTCCCGTGTAAGTGCAGGCCACACCGCCTGCTGGGAGCAATCTAACTGTTCCGGTTCACTGTGTCAAATCGGGCACTACGTCGACTCCGAGTAAACCTGCCGCTGCCAGCGCGTCCAAGTTGTCGAGGTCGCCGCTGGGTACGAACCCCTCCTGAGCGGCCTGCAACCATTCGGACTCGAACTGCTCGAAATAGGTACGCTCGTACCAGTGAATGAACTCGTCCGAGAGGTCATCACCGAACCGCTGCAGGTTGCTGGGCGAGAACTTTCCAATCTCCCACTGCACGTATTCCCACAGCTCTTGCAGGTCCGCGCCTTCGTCGCCTAACCACTGCACGACCTTCAGTCCGTTGCCCACCAAACCCTCGGGCATCGTCTTCGCAAACTCCTCACCAAACACGACCTTGACCACGCGCCTGTCGAGCAGCGAGTTCAGCTCAGGGCTGGGGCTGTGCAGGAAATGATCGCGCACGGATTCGAGCAGGGCTTCGCTCGCCGCATCGCCCCTGACGACATCGTTCCAGAACTCCTCGAACTTGAACCAGTCTGTGTTGAACGCATCCTCGATCGCTTCCCGTACGTCGTCGACGTCGATGGCTGCTTTCAGCCCGAGCAGGCCCAGCACAGAGTCGTCGGGTATCAGTGACGACTTGTTCAACATTGTCAGTCTGGTGAACCGTGCCCACTCTGCCAGCTCCGTCTTCGTAACCAGCCCGGATAGCCTGAGCCTGCCGAGGGCTTCCCACCAGTTGATACGCGTGTGAGAATCCCTGAGTGTCAGCGTGTTGACTTTCCCACCCAGTATCGTGAACTCGTGCTCACACAGGCAGCCCGGCCCCGTGAACGGCGTCGAGAATATCTTGCGCCTGTCAACGCGCACCATGTGCATCGCACCTATCTGGCCGACACTCTGATTGCTCCGCACGAATCCACCGGCCGTGATCGGGCTCGTCGAAAAGCTGCTGAGCGGCTGGAAGCGGAGCGTTGAAATGCGGCCGAGGAAGTCGTCTGTGGCACTCAGGATTGCATCGGCCACGTTCTCTGGCAGGCCGACGCCTCGCCACAGGATGAAGTCTTGCAGCGGCTTCGTGACGTCCCTGATTTTGTCTGCACCCATAACATCCCGCCACGCAACGCTTGCTATCCCCTCGACCCTCTTGCCACCCGAGATGAGCGACTGGTTGAGCGTGCGGGCGCCACGCAGGCGTGCCCGGAAGCTGTCGACGATGATGACCTCGCCGTCCCCCAAGATGATCTTCGCGAACCCTGCCTCGCGTGCGCGCTCGATGGCGTACCCTTTCGCCACGGCCAGAGATGGGGCACGTGGTCCGGCGAACTGCAGCGCCTTCTGCGTCTGTTCGTAGATGTCGCGCACGACACGTCGCAGTACCTGTTCGTCGCGTATGAACAGGATCATGCCAGCGTCCATCGCTTCCTTTGACGCGGCTAGATGGTCCCTGATCGCTTCCTGAAACTTCGCTATGTCCAGAATGGGTGTGTCGGGGTTCCCGAACATCGCGTGCTGGGGCGCGTTCGTGAAGAACTCTAGCTGTTGCCTGATCGCTTTGTCGCGTAAAACACGGGCCTTGTTTGCCAGCGCCTGAACTTCCTCAAGCCTGACGAACAGGATCTTGTCTCGTTCGAGTTGCCCACCTGTAATGTATTTCTGCAGGGCTTCGACGTCTTCGCGAACGAGGGCGATAAATGATTCGAGCGTGTCGTCATCGAGCAGTCCCTTGACGATGTCCAGCGCTTCGAGCTGCCCCTTCGCCAGCTGGGCGGTCGAGGTCAGTTTCGCAATCTCGCCTGTCTCCAATCCGAGGTCTTGGGCGAACCTGATGACAGCGGCATCGTCCACGCCGTTCCATGTCCGCAGGAAGGCGGCAAACTTGTTGGATGTCAGTTGGTTCCTGAAGCGAATCGGCAGGTGGTTGCTCGCCCAAACCAGTACGTTTGTATTCAGGGTAAGCGGCGACCCTTTGAGTGTCAGGAAAGAGTCGGTAATGCTACTTGTCAGTTCGTCGCTTCTGAGCACGATCCCGAGCCTGACGTCCCCCGATAACGACCGCGTCACACTGAACCGCAACGCCTCTTTGGTGCCAATTATCTCGCCACCCTTCTCCAGTAGATCCTGTAGCTGGAGCTGGACTGAACGCAGCGCTACCTCCGGGTCGAGCTTTGACAGCGGCGAGTTTTTCAGCTTCTCCTGTATCTCCCCCACGGCCAGTGCCAGCTTGTTACCTGACTCCCTCAGACGCTCGATACGTGCAGTCGCAGCTATCTGTTCTGCCGGTATCGGGACCGAATGTTTCAGCTCGAACTCGCGTAGTGCGCGCCGGGCTTTCTGCGTGAGCTTTTCCGCACCTACGAGTTCCAGTCCGACCGCCTCGATGGCCTCGTCAATCAGATCCTCCAGTGCATGAAGGTCCACGGCCCTGTCCCTCGGCGACGCGCCGAGGTTGCGCAGCGAGACGGCGATGTCGTCAACGGCCGTCACGTTCCCACGCAGGTCTTGCATCAGGTGCTCCAGTTGATCTCCCACGTCCTGTGCCGTGAACACCCCATCTGCGTCCGCGCGGATGATCCCGAAGCCGTCACGCTTGCCGCTGTTGAGATCGTCAACGAGACGGGCGACGAAGCCCTCAGAGAACAGCTCCTGATCCGCCAACCTGCCCTTGAACGTCTTCAGCCTGACGTCGAGGATGTCTTCTCTGATCGCTTCCAGCGACTCGATCAGGAACTCTCTCCGTTTGACGATGTCACGAGCGTTCGTGAACTCCAGTCTGCTCCGCTCGTGGATCCGCTTGAACGATTGGATGAATGTCTTGCGCTGAGGTGGCAGCGCATCTGCCCCGAGATGTTTCTTCATGGCACGGGACAGGCCCATCTCTTTGTCTACTGCGAGCTGGAACGCGATAGCTGCAGGTGTACGCCCCGATGTAGCTGCCCACGAATCCATGATCCCGGCGACCGTGCGTTCCTGCAGGGTGCGCAGCTGGGCGCGGTGGATCGCCCGAATCAGCACCTCGTCTGATAGCTCGCGAGCCGCTTCCTCGAATATGTCTGCGAAGTTTTGCAGATCGTCGAAACCACCGAGCACGTCGACCAGCTCCTCAACCGTGTTGCGCCGCATGACGGTTCCGAGGTCCACCTTGACGGAGCGCCATTTCCGCGCGGCGGTATGCGTGCCCACCTCAACGCGTATCGCGTTCGCTGCCACAGCCAGATCCTTACCCTCACGCTTCAGCTGTTTCAGCACCTCGAACATCGGGGCAGTGACGGCCGGGAGCAGCCCGCTGGGGTCCGCTGTGATAATCCCTGCGTCGAGGTCGTCTGCGATGTCTAGCAGGATCCGTCTCAAGCTCTCACGGCCCTCCTCGGTAATGGCCGGGCCGATCATCCTGTTGATGACACCGGCCGATGTCGGTGCCATTGGCGGAGCTTGGCCCTTCAATAGCTCTAGCCTGATCTCGTCAATCTCGATCTGGAACGGCACGCCGCGCTCCGCCTTGCGAACAGCTTCCCAAAAGTCGAACACGCCCTCGTCAGCTATGGCGTCCACTAGCCTGATCGTTGTCTCACGCTGGATCTTGTGTTTGGCTATCATTCGGATGGAGTCTGGCAAGTTGTCACCGCCAGCACCGAACAGGATCGCCTCGAAGTCGATGTTATCGAGTACGTCGATGTCGTCGTGCATCGCGATGATATTGAACCCGAACTCGTCAGAGAACTGGTTGGCGTAGAACTTCAGATCCTCCAAGTCGTCCAGTTCCCTGACGATGATCCGAGATAGGTCGCGGCTGGTGGACAGGGGCACCGTTGAACGCATCCCCTGCCCAAGCCCGCTGGGCAGCGTGAACGGCTCTTGCGGGAACCCAAGCGCGCGCAGCTTAGGCTCGACCCTGTCACGCCATCTGAGCGCAGCCCGCTGGAACGCGGCCTGTGTGTCTTGCCCGACTGGACGGAACAGGAAGTGTTTGACCTCGTCCAGTCGCATGAAGATGGTTTCAGCAAGTCCGTGATCGTCTGCTGCCTGCTCCGCCGACCGGCGCAGCCAGCGTGGTGCGTTCAGCCATCCGACCTCCGCATCCACTCCCGTCAGGAGCAGCACGTCGATCTCGTCTGCACGGGCTGCGAAGGTTGCTGCCCGTGCAGGGTCCAAGTCATCGAACACGGCCGACAGCGTCCTCAGCCGATTGCGTTTCGTGGTGAGCGCAGTGACGCGATCGTAGTCACGTGAGATCAACGCAGCGGCCCGTGCGGCGGAGATGGGATCGAGGGGCAGGGCAGCGGCGGCAAGGTTCGGCACGCCACGCTCGATGCGTGCGTACGTCCACCCTCGCCGTGTCGAGAGTTGCTGCATGGCGGCGTGCAGTGCCGCTTCCTCCGCCTCGTCTAACGTGATCGCTGCGGCTTGGCGGGCGAACGGTACGCTCGACCTTTGCCCGTGTGTCGCGATGACGTAATTGTCTCGCATGATTTTGTCGAGCGCCCTGCGCCGCAGCTCGTCCAGCTCCTCGAACGCATCATGCAGAAAGTCGTCCGGTAGGAAGCTCAGCTTGCCGGGTGTGATCGTGTACCGGAAACGTCTGGTCACGAGCACGCCACGCCGGGCGCGGCCCTGTGCAAGCTCGAATAGATCCTCTGGACTGAAGGTCAGGTTCCCCATGATGGCCGTGTGGTTGTGCACCACGGTCGCGCCCTCCATAAGCACGCGGTCTACCTGCGTGAGCGGGACCGTCCCTGTCGAGCCCTGCCTGAACGTGATCGGCCTGCCGTGCCTGTCGAGGATGAACACCGATTCGTGCGTCTGCGCGGTGAGCCAGTCGTCTATCGCGTCGATGTTCTCGTCGAGCAGCGACTGCCCGGCAGCGGGCGTCCGCAGCTCAGGGAACGACTCTAGGTCGGTGCGTCTGCCCGGCGTCCTGTTCCTGTGCAACCTGTCCAGTTCGTAGTGAGCCCTCGACCTGTACGCCACGGCTGTTGCCATCCACCTGTCGGGCACGTACTTGCCGACGTTCAGCAGCAGGTCATCCAGCGTTTCCTTGATCCGCATCGGGTGCGCCAGCAGCGCTAGGAACTCCGTCATCGAATCGGGCACCAGACCGAACGCTTCCCGCACCTCGTGCGCGACCGTCAGCGCGGCCTGCCGGGACACGGTGGCCGTCGATGTCAGCGTAGCGCGTATCAGGTCGAGTCGACGCAACCTGTCCAGACGTGGCAGGGGGATGTTGGACACGTTCAGGGTAAGCTCGAACGGCTTGCGCCTGATGCGAGGTATCACCGACCACTTGCTTGCCTGTCCACCGGCTCGAAGCTCGCGAGCGATCTGGCTATCGAAGTCAGGGGGGTGCAGACCGAACGTCGAGACGTCGAACTCGTGGGTCTTGGAAGGTTTCAGGCCGACCGTGAACAGCTTGGCGTGCCTGTCCGACCAGTTCGCAACCTCGAACGGTAGCAGCGGTGTTCTGTGTGGCAGGAGCAGGGGCTTCGGGCGCAGTGTGGACACGTACTCCCAGTTGAACTCACGGGCCAACTGTTTCCAGATATGCTCCCTGATGATCTCCTCAAACTGCATTTCCGTAACCGCACGTATCTGGCCCGCAGCTCGCGCCGCAAGCATATCCGCGTCACTGCCGTACACTGCAAACCTGTCTGCCTTGAACACGTCGAAGTCCCACTCGCCGGGGTCCAGTCCAGTCGGACGAATCAGGCTGGCACCAACGGCCTTAGACTTTGAGTTCAGGTGCAACTTCAGCGTGAACTCCAGACTGTCGTACCTCTCGTCGATACTGATACTGGATATGTCGTCAAGCACGGTACGCACCGTAGGGCCATCGGCAGTGTGCCTGACCGTACGCCAGCGGAACGAGTTCCTGTTGGGGTCTGGCACATCCAAGTCATTGAACCAGTCCCCGTGCGACCACGACCCGTTCCGCCTCGGCCTGATCGAGTAGGTTCTGAACGCAGACGCGACGCGGGACGCCCCTATTTTCCGCTGCATCGCCCATGCGATGTCGTGCTTCGAGAATGGTAGTGAGTAGTAGGTTGCCGGGTTCAGGTAGTCCGTTGCCCACGGCGCGTGGTTATGGGTGACGGTCGCACCCTCCAGCGACGTGCCCAAGAGCTTCGAGTTCGGAAGCGAATTAGCGTCACCCTGCACGATATAAAGCAGCCGACCATTCTTGTCGTAGGCAACGCCGTATTCCACGGACTCATTGGCAAGCCATTCCTCCATGTCTTTCAGGTTGCGCTTCAGGTTGTCACGCACGGGCGGTACGGGTGGCAGCTGTCCGCGGGCTAAGCCGACCCTCTTACCGTCCGCATCGCGCACAGAGAATCGCCTGTTGTATTCGTCTCGCACGGCGCCGCCCGACCGCATCCGTGGTACGTCCGTGGCTGCACGACGCCGTGCTGCGCGCCTCGTTGCCACCAGCCCAGCGCCGCCTGCCGCCGCACCAGCTCCTGCGGCACCTACTATCGCCAGATACTCTCGGGTGCCTACGCCGATGGCACGTGCGATCAGACCAGCCTTCGCAAAGCTACCCAGCATACTGAGCTTGCCCAGCTGGTCGTTACGATTCGGGCCGAGCGCACGCAGGACACGAGCACGCGACCTCAGTGCGTTGAACGCCAACAGCCCCGTCTTGTCCGGCAGGTTACGCCGCTTCACACGCCCGGATCCGCCACGCACTTCGGCGATGCCGAGCGCAGACTGCAGGCTTCGAGTCTGTGAGCCATTGAGCCCGAGCCGTTTGGCCTCGCGCTTGGGGTTCAGCTGGAGCTTCACGCCGCGTTTCTTCGGCGTGCCCCACTGGCTCGGATCGCGCAGGATATGCTCGACCCCACACAGGCACCTCGGGTGCGGGCGTGGCGGGATCGCATCGGACGGGTAGACGCCACTGCCCAGTTCGTAGAAGTCGGAAGTCGCCAGTGCGTCACACTGGTCGAAGTCGCTGTGTCGGCTCGACAGGAACCACTGACCCGCCTCGACGATCGGCGACTGGGCCATCGCGATTGCCGTGGCTTCCTGCTCGACGTTCATCATCTCGGTGCGAGAGATAAGTCTGGAACGTCCAGCAACGGCTCTAGCTGCCCGCCTGACGGCCGCGACCTCCTCATTGGTCGGTGAGTCTATGCCGAAGTATTCGGTGAGCGTACGCTTCGAGATAAGACGCCTGTCGATCAGCAGCTCCTCGGGGATGGATTCCGCGCCCTGCACGAGCAGCCGCATCTGCCTCTCGACACTGTCAATCGACGACCCTCTGATCGAGGCACGTTTCAGGATCAGCTGCGCTTGCTGTGCCGTCCCGCGCCTCAGCGTCCTGAACGTGCCGGTGATACCGTCCCGTGCGAACACGGCCTGAGCCAGATTCGCCGATACGGCTGCCATCCGATTCTCGAACGCTTCACCCGTCAGGCCCGCCACCGACAGCGCATCGTTGTGTGCGCGTGCGTGCATCTCGGACATCGCCCGAGCTTGAAGACGGGAGTGCTTCAGGATGTGGGAGCTGATACCGGAGTGCAGCTCGCGGATCAGGTTGCGGATCTCACGCTCCAGCAGGACGTCATTCGTGGTGCCGAAGCCTGACCGTATCCGGTCACCCAGCTCGTCGGCAAAGTCCTCCAGTACCGAGGATAGTTCTGCCTGTTGCCTGCGTGTCAGCTCCAGCCCGGCCTTGCGCGCAGCTGCGACCTGCCGGTGGTAGCGATCCACTACTCCTCCGGCTCGCGCGCCTCACGTGCGGGAGCGCGCGTTGGTACAGTATCTGTACCCTCGGCGGCAGCTCGACGGCCGATCATGGCGACGATGCCACGCACGATCCGCTTCCCGCTCGATGTGTCGGATGTGTTGAAGAAATGCCCGCCGATTACCGTGAGCACGGCCGTGTAGATAATCGCCTGCCACGTGTCCCACGGTGGGCCGGGCAGCTCGACAGCTGGCAGTCCGTTCAGAGTGCGCCGCAGCTCGATGATCCAGATCGTCGTGTAGCCTATGAACGTGACCATCGGCACGAACATGGCGAGGCCGAGGAACACGATACCCGTCCCGCGCATCACCCTGTGTGAGCCCTTGTCGGAGCTGCGACGTTTCTCGTGCGACACGGTTAGACGCCGACTTCCAGACCCGTCAGATCATCCGGGGCTCCCGCTTCCTCCGCTGCGAGCGCACCTTCGATCGCGTTCTGCACCTCTGCCTCGGTGCCCGCGACGGCACCGTCCTGACTCTCGCGGGCGCGTCGCGCCTCGACGCTCGCCCGTAGCTCGGCTTCGATCACGTCGGCCTGCTCCTCGTTCGCCGCCAGACCCTTCGTGCGTACAGCCGACATGATGGACCTCACGGACAGCTCGATGGACTCCATGTCGCTGAGCGCCAGCAGCTCGAACAGCTCGCGGATGGAATCGACCAGCGGTAGCAGCTCGAAGTCGCGGGGCCATGTTACTTCACCGGACGGCTGCTCGTGGCCGAAGCGCAGCTCCAAGAATCGGATTGCCGTGTTCTGTGCCTGCTCCACTTCCGAGGCCAGTAGTGCCAGCCGTGGCGCACGTACGTCCGAGAATCCTGCCTGCTTGGACTTCCCGCTGGACTCCGGCGTGCTGGTCGCTTCGAGAGCTGCCAGCTCACGTGCTTCGTCGAGCTTCCTTTGCAGGCGCGTCTCGAATACGCCTGCTACCACAGCGCCAGACGATCCGTCGTAGACCTGCGGCGTATCGCCCGTTTTCTTGTTCGGCGGTAGAGGGATCATCTTCGATCCGTCTTTCATCTTTTTGACCGCGAGGTTGTAGCTGTCGATGTCCACCCCCAGCAGGAACTGCATCGACTGAGCGGCGTCCCACGCATCGAAGTCAGCCGCACTGCTCATGTTCATGTACGCGACAGCCGCCTGACTGATCTCCGACAGACCTGATCGGCTGAGCTGCTTGTTCGACCGCTCGTAGAACAGGGGGAACAGCGGGATCTCGCCCAGCGTTTTCTCCCACGTACCATTCTCGAACTCGATGGGCTCCATGTCCTCGTCGTACATCCACCAGCCACCGCCAGCGAACTCGTCACCGAAGTTCTCGAACTCCTCGCGTACCAGTAGCAGGTACGCATCCTCGGGATCGTTGCCCTCCATCACCTCCCGCTCGATGCGTGGGCTGCGGCGTGCGATGCGTATGATCGCAAAGTCGAGCTTGCCGTCCGTGAAGTCCCAGTTCGTCACGGCCAGCGGTGAATACTCCACCAGCCACGGCCGCTGTCCCCCTTGCTCGTCTGCGATCGTCTCCGGTGGGATGACTGGCGCCTCGACGAAGATCCACCTGTGGCCTGTCGCCATCGCCTGACGTGTGGCGGCTCCCCAAAAGTTGTCCCACTGGCTGCCGTCGTTACCTACGCCGTCGGCATTGAAGAACACGAGCGACGCCTGCGACGGATCGCCTTCCTCCTCAGTCTCGACTCGCCCCAGCTCACCGAAGTCCAAGCCTTCGTCCGGCTCAGGTGCGTTGCGTGTGAGGTGGCCCACCATCGTCTTCGCGAACAGATCAGGGAAGTTGATATACGTCGCCTGCCTGCGCCTGCGGTCTACGTGCTTCACCTCGCGGGTGTCGTTCTCCTCCCAGCGGAACGGGACCAGCTCCTCCAGCACAGCCTCGCCACCGTCCAGTCGCAGCTCGGCACGCTTCCATTCGTCTTCCCGTTCCTCCCACAGTGGGTGCTTGGTTTGCAGCCAGTCTTTAGGCATCATCTACTCTCGGCGCAGGAGTCAATGCAAGGTTCCCCACTCCTCGGAATCGTACGGCTGACTGCCGTACTCACGAGCCCACCACGCAAGCGCTCCGGCTGCGAGCGTATCTGGCAGGTGTCCTGATCCCGGTTTGTAGAGGTCGTCGTTCGTGCAGTAAAGGTGTTCTTCGTAGGCCCATTCGATGAACGGGTATTCCATCTGGTCGCCTTGCTCGATCGCGGCGATATAGTTCCATAGCAGGTCTGTCCTGTGCCTTCGGTTCGTGAAGTCGAAACCAAAGGAATCGACCTCTAGGAAGTCCTCGATGACGCCACCGATTCCCGTGACGTCGTGAGCGCTCGCACCACCATACTCCTCCACCCGCTTGTTGTGCGCACCGATCATTATGGGCCACGGCTTACGTCCATGTCGAGCCCAAGCCGCGAGCCGATCGGGCAGGTGGGCACCTCGGCGCTCCATCGACTGAATGATCGTCCAGTCCTTATCACGCGCCCAGTCCGTCCCGTGGTAGAAGGCTCTGAGGTGTAAGGGCTCCACGATACGCACCTCGGAGCTGAAGCCCTCGTCACCTGCATACACACCCAGCTTACGATTGAACAGGTGCTTGCACGCATCTGGATCAATCGCACGCGTCTCGGGCGATGGCTTCTGCAGATCGTACTCGATCTCGAACATCGCCGCTGGCACTTCCTGCCGCTTCCGTGCCACTTCGTCCGGCTCCAGCCAGCCATGCGGTTCCACGTTCTCTTTGTAGCACCACTCGAACACCGGCCAGTCGTTCTGCCGGGCACGTCTCAGGATCTCCGTCATCGTGCCGTCGGGGTTGTGGTGCGTCGAGCTACATACGGTTTGCGGCTCCACCCCACGTGCTTTCATCGTCTGGCCCATCGCTGCGTTGAAGATGGAAATCTCCATCTCGTCCACCTCGTCCAGCCGCAGGCGCTGCGGATGCGGACCCCGAACGGAACGGGCCGATGCCATCAGGGCACGGATCCGGGCACCGTTACTCAGTCGCATCTCGCGTTTTGTGGGGTCCGAAAGAAGTAGGCCACGAGGCGCGTTCGGGGCGTTCCAGAACTTGCCCCATGCGTTGGGATCTGATCCTGCGATGTATGAATGGACGCGCTCTGATTGCTCGCCCGAGCCACCTAGTAGGTTGACTGACGCACCCAGTGTAATTGCCTCAGTCAGCGACAGCACCGCCAATAAGAACGACTTGCCGCCGAAGCCACGACTCGCCATCCACACGGCCATCGTCGTCTTTGCAAAATACGCGTGTGCGAAAGCCTCGAACGGTGGGCAGTGATTTGCGCAGCACTTCGTCCTCGGGATCGTGACGTTCAGGACGTCCTTTACCCAGTCCCATAACTCGTCGTCTGTCTTGGGCACGGTGACGTCTCGTACACCCCGGTCGCGCATACGCGCAGCCATGTCCCGGTACAGGGTGACCTCCCCCGACTCAACAGGCTCAGGGACGTACAGCCCAGCCTCGGTGCGGGTCAGGTTCAAGGCGCTATGGAATCCACCGCCAGATCACCCACGGTGCCGGGGAACGGATCGTCGTTCACCGATACGCCTCGCGCACGCCAGTATGCCACATGGATCGTGTTGACGTCGTCTCGGTCGGTCACGTCTCCGAGCTGCACACAGTCGCCTGCCTCGGGCGAGTAGTAGATCCCCAGCTCCTGTTCACGCATCTCGACGAAGCACGCTTCGATGTTGGCGTCCATCGCAGCAAGCGCGTCCAGATAGTCGATGCTGTCACACGACGCCTCTGGATGGCCTGCACCATTGAACGGGTACACGCATACCCAGTAGCTCCCAAAGAGCCCCAGCGTCCAGCCAGCGGGACTGCCGAGGACTGTGAGGTGTGGGAGTGGTGCGAAAAAGCCGTTCATCCCACCATAAGCCACGTACCCGTCAGTTGGAGCGCCGCCACGATCGGGGTCCGGTCTGTCCGACCACGACACGTGCAGGGAGTCGCCGATCATCGTCAGGGTGATGCCGGTCAGGCCCAGCGGTGGAGATGACGGTTCGGGATCGGGGTCAGGTTCAGGATCGGGATCGGGCTCTGGATCGGGCTCTGGTGCGATGCACGTCCAGCCGTCACGGCAGACGGGTGGGTCGCCTGACGGGATCGTGTCCGGTGCCAGCTCGACGTCAGGCAGCTGGACGGTGTCCTGCACCACGAGGTCCGGTAGGTGGGTTGTGTCCTGAACGATCAGGTCCGGCAGGTGGGTTGTGTCCTGCTCCTCGATCGGTGGGAGCTGGAGCACGAGCTGCACATCGGACAGGGGGATCACGAGCCCGCCACCGGGGAAGGTGACCTTCAGCGAGTCCTGTGCACGGGCAGGGGAAGCTATCGCCAGCAGGGCGAACAACGCGATCAGGGAGCGCAGCATGGTGACCTCCGATGGGGTTGCTCACACGATAAGGCGGATCGGGGCGCAGGAACAGCAGACAGCCGACGGGAGATCGACTGGACCCGCTGCCCCGCACCCACGAACCTTATCTCACCATCTGTATCCCAGCTCCTCCATCTCAGCTCCGAACCTCAGCTCGATGAACGCGCGGGCCTCGGCGTCGTACGCGTCCCGGTAGTCGGCGTGGCGCTCGCTCCCGCCGATATGCGGCAGCGTCAGCGTGTCGTGGAACGCAGCCCTTAGATCCGCTTCCAGCGTCTCGTACCGCATCAGCACGTCTGCGTACCCGCAGTGCAGTGCCCACATCCTGCGTGGATCAGGGAAGTGCGATGTGAGCTGCATCGTCCCGCGCACCGTATCCTGTATCGAACGCCTCGGGCCGCACGGGCGACGGGCGCCATTGAACGCCTGCCACGACACCCACGCATCGAAGTGATTGCGCACAACCGTGAACACCGTCCATCCGAGGCCGGGATGCTCCGTGAGCGTGTCGTGGTGCGACGTCTTCGGATGCGGCTCGAAGCCCAAGTGCTCCAGCTCCACCGATTGAAGCGCAGCGACCACCGCCCGGCTCGCCGTCCGTGGGTGGGCGAGAAAGATCAGCTTACGCTTCTCGCTCACGTACACGGTGCACCCCTTTCCTCGGGCACGTGAACAGGATCGCCAGCTGCGAGCTTTTCAGCGTGCCGGTGACAGAACTG
>SDBT01008845.1_pt1 | contig 16395 bp, 13 predicted proteins | sample 2277101 | NCBI WGS metagenome assembly SDBT01 (sample SAMN10404973, study PRJNA504765) | marine sediment metagenome | isolation source: marine sediment core GS10_PC15, 103 cmbsf | place: Arctic Ocean: Southern Knipovich Ridge | collected 2010 | reverse complement strand
ACCTCCCATCAGCGCCTCCCGAACCTTCGCCGGATCAGCGCCTGCCTTGGATGCGAATAGCAGCGCTTCGGCCACCGCCTCGATGGTCAGTGCCACAATGATCTGGTTGGCCACCTTGCAGGTCTGACCATCGCCGTTTTTTCCCACCAGGGTGATATTTTGACCCATCAATTCGAACAACGGCTTGACCTTGTCGAAGATCGCCTGATCGCCACCCACCATGATGGTCAAGGTCCCGGCTTTGGCACCCACCTCGCCGCCTGATACCGGTGCATCCAGATAGCTACAGCCCAGGGCATTGATCTTTTCGGCAAATTCCTTTGTCTCCACCGGAGATATCGAGCTCATGTCCACAACGATCTTGCCGTCGCTCAATCCGTCGGCCACGCCATTTTCCCCGAACAGAACCAATTCCACGTCTGGTGTGTCAGGGACCATGACAATGACGACCTCACCCATCTTAGCAGCCTCCCTGGCAGTTACCGCCACCGTCGCGCCTTTATCCGGAAGCGCCTGGGGAATGGGACTGATGTCGTTCAAAAACAGTTCGTGGCCGGCGTCCAGCAGGCGCACGACCATGGGGGCGCCCATAATCCCGATACCTATAAATCCTATCTTCATCGTTTCTCCTCCTTTTCATCGCTTGTAGGGTGCAAACCAGCCCAGTCCTTCCTCGGTGGTGCCAGCCGGGATGTATTCACAGCCGATCCAGCCGTCATATCCGTTGGCATCGATCGCGCGGAACAGATTGGGAAAATTGATTTCCCCGGTCCCCGGCTCATGACGCCCCGGGTTATCGGCCAGTTGCATATGTCCGATCCTGGTCATATGCTTTTCAATGGTCGTAATCAGATTCCCTTCCATTTTTTGCATGTGATAAATGTCATATTGGAGCTGGAGATTCGGGTGGTCGACGTATTCCAGCAGGTCCAAGGTGCTTTGGGTACTCACCAAATGGAATCCCGGGATATCCTGGTCGTTGAGCGCTTCCACCAGCAACCGGATACCCTCCTGGGCCAGTGCCGTGGCGGCGAATTTGAGGTTGTCCACCAAAACCTGATGGACTTCATCTTGTGCGCTTTCATGGGGTGTCAGGCCCACCAGACAATTCAGGGCCGGGCACTTTAGCGCTTTGGCATATTCGATGGCAACCCCGACGCCATCCTGGAATTCACCTTCACGCCCGGGCAGACAGGCAAGCCCTCTTTCCCCGGCAGCCCAATCACCCGCCGGCAGGTTATGCAGCACTTGCTCAAGCCCATTGGACGCCAGCGTATCGGCCAGTTGGTCTTTGGGCCAGTCGTAGGGAAACATGTATTCCACGGCCTTGAACCCGGCTGTGGATGCGCGCTCGAAACGCGCTAAAAAGTCAACCTCGTTGAACATCATAGTCAGATTGGCACAGAATTTTGGCATGACACATATCCTTTCGATCGGAGTAGATGTAGTAAAACTAAGATGGCAAACAAGCTTAAGCCACTCGGTCGCGAGGTTTCTTTCCTGCGAAGATGGCATCAAGGTTGTCGATGGCTCGGAACCCCATGGCGTCCCTGGTTTCCTTGGTAGCGCTGCCGATGTGCGGCATCAGGAAAACATTTGGCAACCGCCTGTATTCAGGATGGATGTTCGGTTCATCATTGTAGACGTCCAGACCGGCGGCGGTCAGCTTTCCGGACTTGAGCGCCGCAATCAAAGCGTCGTCGTCGATGACGACGCCGCGGCTCGCGTTGACGACAATGGCCCCATCCGGCAAAAGAGCGATAAGGTCGGCGTTCAGCAGCTTGTTGGTTTCCGGAGAGGCAACCGTGTGGAGCGTCAAAAAGTCGCAATGGGTCATCAGGTGCTCGGGAGTTTCGTGATAGAAGGCGCCTTCCTCAAACTCAGGCGACATGCGCTGCAGGTCGTTATAGTGGATCTCCATGTCGAATCCGCGAGCCCGTTTGGCGACGACCCGACCGACACGGCCAAATCCGAGAATACCCAGTCGCTTACCCGTCACCTGGGTGCCCACCATGAAGCTTGGGTTCCAGTCTTTCCATTCCCGGGTGCGGACCAGTCGTTCACCTTCGCTGGCACGCCGTGCTGCGCCCAGCATCAGCATCATGGTCAGTTCCGCCGTTGCGTCGGACAACACTTCGGGTGTGTTCGTTACAATAAGACCTCGGGCCTTGGCTGCTTCGATATCCACGTGGTCGTAGCCGACAGAATAATTCGCAATGACTCGCACGTTTTCAGGCAAACGAGCGATCACTTCGGCGGTAAACTGTTCGGTGTGGCAAGGTAAAATGGCGTCGGCGTCTTTAGCGCGTTCGATGATTTCGTCACTGGAATAGAGCGTATCTTGGGGATTCAAAATCGGGTCGTAGTCTCGTCGAAGACGTTCTTCAACGGAATCCGGCAGTTTACGGGTAACGAGGACCACGGGCTTCATTGTTTTATCCTCCGTAAATTTACAGCCTGTTTCGGCTTCAAATATGATCCTCGCCTTTCGTTATCGAATTATAAAAGTCGAATACCAGTAAGCAAAGGTTGGCCACGATAATAATCCAAAGCGCAACAGATTGTAACCTTATGGCGTAAAAAAGCAAGAATACCACAGCTATCGAAATAGCGATCAATCCACTGATTAAGTTACTCATAGAGTCACTATCATCCTTTCAATATCTTTTTTTTGTCCGCATTCTTATAGCACGAGAGCCGTTAACTACTGGTGCTATTCACAAGCCAGCGTGCCGTTCGCAGCAGTCGTGCGTCGTCACCTCTGGGCCCCACCAGTTGCACCCCCAGCGGCATGCCGTGTGCGCCCTGTAAAATCGGAAGCGTGATCGCGGGCATTCCGCACAGGCTCCATATGGTACAAAAAATAGGACTTCCCGTCGATTCAAGGCCGACTGGGGCCTCACCGGTAGTGGCTGGGGTAATAATGGCGTCATACCAGTCAAACACTTTGTCCAACGCACGGTTAAAAACCGGTATCCGGCTCACCGCGTTGTTGTAATCCACGGCCAGAACCTTCTGACCGCGTTCGATCATCTCCCGCAGGATGGAACTCAGCTTGTCTTTGCCGCGCGCATACTCGTGCTCGAAACTTCTGGCAAGGTCTGCCTCCATGATTATGCGGTGCTGTTCGATTGCGTCATTGAATATTTCCGGAAGTTCGACCTCGACGACGTTTTCGCTTAGGCGCGCGACCAACTCGGCAAAGGCTTCTTTTGTATCCGTTTCGGCCTGGTCCCACAACGGCGTCTTGACGAAGGCCAGACGCGGCTGAACCGGGGGCTCCTCGGCCAGCGTTTCAACGAGTTTGGGCCGTGCCCGCAGCCGGGTGTCGGGATCGCGGTCATCGAAGGCCATGATCTGTTCTGCGATCAGCGCTATATCCTCGATGGTGCGCGCAAACACGCCAATCTGGTCCAAAGGCCGCGACTGTTGGAGCACAAAATGTCGGGATATACGCCCATAGGTCGGTTTGTACCCATAGACCCCGCAGAAGGAGGCCGGGCGGATGACCGATCCGTTGGTCTGAGTTCCGATGGCAAGCGGCACCATGCCGGCTGCCACGGCCGCAGCGGAGCCGCTTGAGGAGCCGCCGGGAGTGCATTCAGGATCGTGCGGATTCCGGGTCTTGCCCGGTGAATAGACCGCAAGTTCGGTGGTGACGGTCTTGCCCAGGATGATCGCACCTGCCTCACGCAACAAGGCGACTGCGGTGGCATCCGCCTCCGGCTGGCGTCCGGCGTGCAAAACCGTACCGTCCTCGGTGGGCATGTCCTTGGTGTCGAAGATATCCTTGATGCCCACCGGAACGCCGTGGAGCGGGCCGAGGGCCTCGCCTTCCTGCAGCGCCTGGTCCGCCTCACGCGCCTGTTTCAGTGCATGGTCGGGGTCCAGATATGCCCATGCACCGATACGTTCTTCGATCCCCGCGATGTGTTCGAGGCAGGCACTCACAAGTTCTTCCGATGTAACCTTTCCGTCGCGAACCGCCTCTGCCGCCTCGGTGGCGCTCATCAGAGCAAATTCCATATTTTCTCCAAACATTGTGGTGCTTGTCCCTACTTGGCGATACCATAAATAAGGTCAGGCAGCCAGGTCGTGATCTGTGGAACGTTATAGAGAACGACCATGGCAATCAGCACCATCACCAAAAAAGGTAAAGACCCTTTGAAAATAGTCGTAAGTTGAATGTGCGGCGGAGCGATTCCCTTGAGGTAATAACACGACATCGCCATCGGCGGCGTCAGAAATGAGGTCTGCAAGTTGAATGCCACGAGGATCCCAAAGAAGAGCGGGTCGACATTAAAGGCGTCCAGCAGCGGCAGAAAAATCGGCACGAAGATGATGATGATCTCGCTCCACTCCAGCGGCCATCCCAATAGGAAAATGATGGCCTGCGCCAGGAGAAGAAACATAACAGGCGACATGTTCATGCCCACCACAAACTCCTCGATGACCATGTGACCGCCGAGGTAAGAAAAAACTGATGAGAAGGTCCAGGAACCGACGAACAGCCAGCATACCATAGCCGAGGTTCTCATCGTCAGATAAACCGATTGCCTCAGTCGGTCCCAGGTGAGCTCACGATAGCACGCAGCCAGTGTCAGGCTGCCAAATGCACCCACCGATGCAGCCTCTGACGGTGTCGCCAAACCGAATAAGATAGAGCCCAGCACCGACAAAATCAGGATAGCCAGCGGAGCGACGGAGGTCAGCAGCATAACGATCAGCTCTTTGGTTGGGATATCTGTCTGTTCCTTCGGTGGCTTCGGCGCCAGTTTGGGGTTAATGAAACACCGCCCCACTACATAGATGATGTAGAGGCCGGCCAGCATAAATCCGGGGATCAACGCTGCAGCGTACAACCTCACCACGGAGACACCTGACACCGCCCCGTACACGATCAGCATGATGCTCGGCGGGATCAGAATACCGAGGCAACCGCCGGCACAAATAACGCCAGCGGACAACTGTTCGTCATAGCCGGCTTTCAGCAGGGCCGGGAAGGCCAGCAATCCCATCAGCGTCACCACGGCGCCGACGATGCCGACGGCGGTGGCAAAGAGCGCACAGGTCACCAGCGCCGCCACGGCCATGGCGCCGGGCACTATGCGGGCTGCGATATTCAGGCTGAAAAACAGCCGCTGCACGATCTGCGCACGTTCGACGATATAGCCCATGAACAGAAACAGCGGCACCGCCACCAGCACGTCGTTGATCATCACAGAGTACGTCTGGTTCACCAACAGATCGAAGATATTGTTTAGGAAGATGTGACTGAGCTGGTCGGACGTGGCGTATGCATAATAGCCGAAACCAAAGCCCATCGCGATCAATGTGAAGCAAATGGGGAAACCCAGGAGAATACATAAGATGAAGGACCCCATCATCAGCATGGCAACTTGAGGATCGGTCATATGACGGCCTCCTTTCCCTCGCCACCCTCCAGGGCGGCTATCTCAGCCTCCTTCTGGCGCTGTTTTTCTACCAGTTCCTTTTCCAATTCCTCGACATCGCCCAGCCGTGCTGGCCACTTCCCGGTCCGCAGGCATTGGATGCAGCGGATGGTTTCCGCGATGCCCTGCAGCAGCAAAAAGAACGCGGCGAGGGGAAGGATGATTTTCAATGGAAAAACCGGCACCCCGACGGGGCTGTTGATGCTGATCTCACCGAAAGGTCCGTCGGGACCATAGGGCATGAACGACACGGACTCGGCGGCGTAATCGATTCCGGCATAAATCAGGGCCAGTATCCCGGGGAAAAAAAAGAGGAAATACAGCACAAACTCGACCCCCGCCTGAACACGTGGGGGCCAGAGCCGATATACAAAGTCTCCGCGCACATGCGCGTTGCGGGAAAGCGCATAGGCCCCTCCCATCATAAACAACGCCCCGTACATGATATAGCTGATGTCGAAGGCCCATGAGGTTGGAGCCCTCAGCACGTAGCGCACGAACACCTCGTAAGTGGTGGCAAAGGCCAGAATCAGGATGCACCAGGCAAAGGCCTTTCCCACCCACCCACTCAAGCGATCGATGAAAAAAAGAAACCGGTTCATATTATCGTCCTTTAATGGAATTTGAGCGACTTACCGATATAAACGGCGGCGCGACGCTTGCTAGCGCCGCGCCTAGTCTAAGTGAAAACAATTCGATCCGATATAAACCGTCGCTTTAGAAGCCCAGTTCGCCCGGAAAGTAATGGTCGTACGCCAGCTTGTAGTCGCAAGAGTTGAGAAGATCGTAAAACGCAACACGATGCGCGAATTTCTTCTGAGACGCGAGAACCTTTTTAAAGAACGGATCTTTCTCAAGACCCGGAATAATCGAGTCCCAGGCTTTGAGCTGGGCCTTCATGACCGAAGTCGGGGTCCTGTAAAGCTTGACGCCTGCGGAATCCTTGAGCCATAGCAGATCCCTGGAGTACTGATCCTGACCTCTCCAGAAATTGGCTGACGAGGCCGCTTCGGCGGCATACTTCAGAATCGCCTTGTGTTCCTTTTCCAAGGCGTCAAACTTGGTCTTGTTGAAGATGATCTCGAAGAACTCCGCTGCCTGGTGGTAACTGCCCAGCATGTACACCTTGCTGACGTCATGGGCGCCGAAGCTCCTATCGGAGGTCGGGTTATTGAACTCGAAGGCATCGATCACGCCGCGTTCCAGGGCCGGCACGATTTCGCCGCCGGGAAGCTGGGTGACCTTGGCGCCCATGGCCTGCATCAGATCGGCCGCCAGTCCCACGGTTCGGTATTTGAGACCCTTCAGGTCCTTGGCGTCCTTAACCGGCTTTTTGAACCATCCCAGCGGCTGGGTCGGCATCGGCATGGAAAAGAACCCGACGAGGTTAAGTTTCAGATTCTTGAGGAGCTCGTTATAGAGTTCCAGGCCACCGCCGTAATAGATCCAGGCCAGCCCCTGGTGGGCGTTCTGGCCGAAGACGGGTCCTGTACCGAACAGTGAGGCCACCTTGCTTTTGCCGTACCAGTAGACGGACACCTGGTGCCCGGCGTCGAGCACGCCTTTGTGAACGGCGTCCTGTACGCGGAAGGCCTTGACCACGGCGCCTGAGATCAAATACTGGATCTTCAGCCTGCCCCCGGCCATCTCATTGACGCGTTTGACGTAGTCTGTAGCGTAATCGTTGAAAATGTCCTTCGCGCCCCAGGCACCTTGCATCTTCAAAACGGTGGTCTTGGCCCGGGAGACCATCGGGAAGCCCAATGTTGCCGCGCCGGCGACTCCCGCTACTGCCGCCTTCGTAAGGAATTTACGCCGACCGATTTTCACATCCTCTTTTTTCGTGACGGTTTTCTTAGCCTTTTCTTTTTTCATAATCGTTCCTCCTTTGAAAAGTTATAGATTATGTTCTCCGTTAAGATGATTAAGATGATACGAAAAAATAAATCCGTCGCTTGCCGGCAAGCATAGCAAACAGCCCCTTGCCAGCTCATCATCCCATCAGCAACAATCCACAACAAAACTTATTGACCATTAAATAATGCGTGACCTAAAACTTCTTTAATATCCCAATGTGCCGCATGCCCATGTATCGAGTCGTAGGACCGTTGCCGGACCTGCAATGAGATTTCCGCTTGAATTTTAATTTTTAATTTCATATTGTGGAATAATTATCTATATTATGGTTCCATTTCTTCTAACAAACAGAAATTTAGGTGTCAAGAGAAAAATTTTTTTGCTCGTTATCGGATCTATTTTTCAATATTGGAAACCGGATTTAAAAAAACTGTTGAAGGTATTGACATTTCATCCTTGGTAAGTAAGATGTCCAGAGGCCATATATGATAATTATCGATAATACTTCGACGTCACCGCTAAAAGACAAGCTGGATACGGCAGAAGGATAGAAAGGTTGACCCATGAATAATAAAACAAAAAATATCGAAAAGATGCGAAAAGATGCGAACGAGATCTTTTACTCCGGCCTGAGGGCAGTTGATCCGAGGGTTGCCGTGAAAAGTTATTGCAGACTTGAAGGTGACCATTTTTTCATTAGTGATCGGGATTACGATCTTTCACGTGTAAAAAACCTTTATGTCATTGGTGCCGGTAAGGCCTCAGCTCCCATGGCGCGTGCCATAGAGGATTTTCTGGGAAAAAGGATCAAGACCGGCATCATCAATGTCAAATATGGTCACGTAACCGAACTCCATCGGGTCGAAATGATAGAAGCCGGCCACCCGGTACCCGATCAACAAGGCGAAGATGGGTCACGCGCCATTTTGAATCTGGCCCGCAAGGCAGACAAGGATGATTTGGTTTTATGCCTGATGTCCGGCGGAGGATCGGCTCTGCTGCCCCTGGCCGCACAGGGTCTCACCTTGAGGGATAAGCAGGATACGATAAAGGTGCTCCTTGCCTGCGGTGCAACGATTCACGAAATCAATGCCATCCGAAAGCACACCTCTATGATAAAGGGAGGCAGGCTTGCACGAACCGTGTATCCGGCATCACTGGTTTCGTTGATACTTTCCGATGTCGTTGGAGATGATTTGGATGTCATTGCCTCAGGCCCCACTGTACCGGATTCAAGCTCATTTTCGGACTGTATGGGAATCTTTAACAAATACAATATTATCAGGGAACTACCTGGAAATGTCGTTAACCATATCAAGGCAGGTATCGCCGGAGAGATTTCTGAAACACCCAAGCTGGGCGACCCCGCCTTTGACCGCACCCACAATCTAATTATCGGAAGCAATATGGAAGCCATCATGGCTGCCAAACAAAAGGCCGAAGGCCTGGGTTACAAAACCCTTGTCCTTTCTTCAATGATCGAAGGTGAAACCAGGCATGTCGCCCATGTCCACGGAGCGATTGCGAGGGAAATTGTTAAAACCGGTCATCCACTTCCATCGCCGGCATGTATTCTTTCCGGAGGGGAAACAACGGTAACGATTACAGGAGAGGGCAAAGGCGGAAGAAGCCAGGAATTCTCATTGGCTGCTGCAATGGATATCGCCGACGTTGAAAAAATCGTCGTATTGAGCGGCGGCACCGATGGTACGGATGGACCTACCGATGCTGCCGGGGCCATAGCGGATACCCATACCTGCAAGCAAGCCAAAGCCATAGGCTTGGATCCCCAACAATTTTTATCCAATAATGATTCATATCACTTTTTTGAAAAACTGGGTGATTTGTTAATGACCGGTCCTACAAACACAAATGTCATGGACCTCCGGATCGTGCTTGTGTCATAGATAAACAGTATCCTACATTTTTTACTCATCTCACTCCCGTTCTATCATTGCGGTTACAACCGCCGATCCTTCCTGATTGGCTTTGACTTTGTTAAGATCTGGTTTCTGTTTCTTTTATAAAGAGGGCGAAGCGAAAAAAATCTTGACACCGCCTAAAAACAAAGCTAACTATACTATAATATAGATTTAAATTCCACAATACGGAATATTCGCACATGAAATCGCTTCATAAAACGCTTGATATTATCGATACGATTGCCGAAAAGGGACCGGTCGGTATCCATGACATTTCAGTCATAACCGGCTATCCTCCTTCGACCATCCACCGGATCATCTCTACTCTGGTCGAACGACGTTATTTAAGACAGGATCCGGCTATCAAGAAGTATTCGATCTCTCTCAAGTTTCTGGAGCTCGGCCACAAGGTTCAGGAACAGTTCGATGTGGCTGCCATATCGCGTCCTCACTTGCAGCGCTTGATGATAGAAACGGAAGAAAGCGCCAACCTGGCTATCCAGGATGGCGATGAAGTGGTCTACCTGGATCATGCTAAAAGCGAAAAGTCCTTGCTTAAAATATTCACCACCCTCGGGGCTCGCGCTCCCCTATATTCTACCGGTGTTGGAAAGATGTTTTTGAGCCAATGGAACAAATCGGACCTCGATTTATACCTGCAGCGAACCGATCGCAAGCCTTTCACACCCAATACCCTGGTGAGCCGGAATGATATTATTGATGAATTGGACCGGATTACGGCTGTAGGTTACGCCGTGGACAATGAGGAGATGGAAACCGGCGTTCGATGTGTGGCCGCAATTGTTTTGGACCACTCTGGACAACCGATCGCCGCTGTTTCAATATCGGGTCCGGCTTTGCGGATTACCCCGGATCAAATTGAAAATTATTCAGGAAAGGTAAAACACCACGCTTTGGCCATATCTCAGGAACTGGGTTGTTTGACTACATCAAAATTAATGTAAAGGAGACGTATAATGGCAAAAATGACGACAATGGATGCTGCGGTAAGAATTCTTGAAAGCGAGGGGGTACGACAAATATTCGGCATTCCAGGAGCAGGAATCTTGCCTTTTTACCGTTCCCTTAAAGAACTCGGAACCATAAAGCATATGGTGACGCGTCATGAGGAAAGCGCAATTCACATGGCCGACGGCTATGCTCGAGCCATTGGCGGTGTGGGGGTCTGCGCGGCCACCTCCGGTCCGGGAGCCAGCAATTTTGTCACCGGACTATATACCGCCTTAATGGATTCAAGTCCGATCCTGGCGATCACGGGTCAAAACGTTAGAGCCCAACTGGATCGGGGCGCCTTCCAGGCTGTTGATATTGTTGAGATCGTAAAGTCTATCACCAAAAAGGCCTATTGCATAAAAGATCCTGCCAAGGTACCGTGGATATTTCGCGAGGCTTTTAAAATCATGAAAGAAGGCTCACCGGGTCCCGTTCTAATCGATTTGCCGCTGGATGTTCAAAAAGAACTCATCGATTATGATCCCGTGACCGATGCGCCGCTTCCTATTCTTCCGCCTCCCCCTAACCACAAACAGGTCTCCAAAGCTCTCGATATGATCATTGAAGCCGAAAAACCGGTCATGCTTTTAGGCGGTGGGGTCATTATCGCCGATGCCTGCCAAGAATTTCTTGCCGTGGCGGAAGTAATGCAGATACCCGTGGTTACGACGTACATGGGTAAAAGCGGGATCCCTTGGAATCATCCCCTCATGGCCGGCCAGGTAGGAATCCAGTGTAATACACGATCGGGGAACCAGGTGTTTCTGGAATCAAGTCTGGTCTTGGCCGTCGGCGTCCGGTTCAATGACCGTCACACCGGTGACATCAAAGTGTATAAAGGTGAACGTAAATTCATCCATGTGGACGTGGACCCGGCCCAACTCGGCAAAAACTTAATGCCTGATTTGGGGATTTGTGCGGATGCCAAGTTAACTTTGGAAGCAATATTAGAAGAAATAAAAAACCGAAGCATTAAACCCCGAGTCATTGATATTAAAATTCCCCAGATTCGTAAAGAGCTGGAACGTAAAACCGACTACAACGACATTCCCATCAAACCCCAAAGGGTATTTAAGGAGATTAACGAGTTCTTCGACGAAGAAACCGTTTTTGTGACCTGCATCGGCTTAAACCAAATATGGTCGGGCCAGCTGCAAAAGATTTCCAAGCCCCGGCATTACTTAGACTGCGGTGGCGCCGGTCCGCTGGGCTGGGACCTGCCCGCTTCCATTGGAGCCAAGATAGCCCGTCCGGACAGACAGGTGGTCACAGTTGTCGGCGATTTTGGATTTCAGTTCTGCATGGATGCTCTTCCGGTTGCGGTTATGTACAAGGTTCCGTTCGTATGCATTGTGTTGAACAACGGATATCTTGGGCTTATCCGGCAGGCTGAAAAGTACATTTTCGACATGGAATATGAAGTTCAGATTTGGTACGACAGCTTGAAAGCCAGCCAGGCCCTTGAACAACCTCAAATGAAGATCGCCGGTGATCGCACCGCCAGAGGCGGGACTTCAACCGGTCCGGCTATGCTGGAACCCGAAAACAAAGGACAGGGCTTTGATTTCGTCAAGTTTGCAGAAGCATGCGGTGCCGCTGGCGAACGCGTCACCGATCCCAACGAAATCAAAGCGGCCTTTAAACGGGGAGTTGAATCGGGTGTGCCCTATATCATCGATATCATAAACGAACGCACGACAGACTGCTCTATGGGCGTTTCCATCGATGCAATCAAAGAGTTTGAATAGTAGATATATTCGGCCATTGTGCAAATATCAGGAGGAAGAGCCATGGTTTTTGAAAAAGAAATGCAGCTATTAGTCCGGGCCGAGAAAGAGGGAAATCCGATCGGGCCGATTTCGGATCGATTCTCAAAAGAATTATCTTTAGAGGATGCCCATACGATTTGCGAGGGGAACATCGGCAACCGTATGAAGACGGGAGAGAAGTTGGTCGGCTACAAAATCGGTTTTACCAACATACCCATACGGCAAAAGATGGGATGGCCGGATTCCATGTATGGCTATCTTATGGATTCCATGCTCCTGGATAGTGGCGCCCAGGTGACGACGAGCGACCTGATCACCCCTAAGATCGAGTGTGAGATCTGCTTTAGACTCGGCGAGAATCTCAGCGGCAAAGATCTGACCGTCGAAGCGGTTCTGGCCGCAACGGAGGCGGTGAGCGCATCTTTTGAAATCTGTGATTCGCGTATTTCGGGCTGGAAATGCCCTTTTCCTGATATTTTTGCCGATAACGGCTTTGCGTGCCGCATCGTTCTGCCCGGTGAGTGGCACCCGGCGAACCAGGTGGATCTCCCCGGCGAAACGGTCGTACTGTTTCAAGACGGCAACAAAATTGCAGAGGGTCAAGGAGAGTCGGCCATGGAGCATCCGGCAAATGCCGTTGCATGGCTGGCAGGCAAATTGGCCGATCGTGACAAAGGGTTGAAGGCCGGGCAGCTGATAATGACCGGTACCCTGACTCCGATTTTGCCAACTGAGAAGGGTTCCACCTACGTGGCGGACTTCTCGAGTCTAGGTAAGATTGAAGTTACTTTCAAATAATCCATCACCTATCGTAGCTGAAACGAACACCCAGATTTGTCATTTAAAAATCTATCAGCAGGCGGGTGGTGGTCTTAAACTTCTGATCATACCATTATTTATACAATAGCCTGCTGACAACGCAGGTCCGCCATTGCGGAACGGAGAATCTGCTCGCATATCAGGTTTAAACTGGATTTGGGGATCATTATGGAAGATAACCTATTCGATATTATAGGAAAAGCAGACATCAAAGATTGGAAAACGATCGGAGTAGAGTTTGGGGATGATTCTCTTGAAATTCTTGTTCCTCCGGCATGTGACATCTTGAAGATGAAAAAAATGCTTCCCATAACTCAATCGAAACAGGAAATCCTAAACGTCTTAAATCATCCGATCGGATCACCCCATCTTTCAGAAATCATTCACTCGAAGGGCAAATCGGATGCAGAAATAACCGTATGTGTTACTGTCTCCGATATCACCCGTCCCGCCCCCTACAAGGGGGAGAACGGTATATTGCTCCCACTCTTTGAGATCATCGAACAGGCCGGGGTCAAGAGAGAGAATATTGTCATCGTCATCGGCAATGGGATGCACCGTCCCAGTACCATAGAGGAAAGGATTTTTATGTATGGCCAAGATGTGGTGGATCATTATCGCATCGTCGACCATAACTGTGAGGACTTGTCCTCACAGGTACTGGCAGCGCACACGGCAAGAGGGACGGAAGTATATTTAAATAAAATTTTTTACGAATCCGATGTCAAGATTATCACCGGGCTCGTGGAGAGCCACTTTATGACAGGTATATCCGGTGGAAGAAAAGCCGTATGTCCGGCATTGGTGAACACCACCACTATTCAGACGTTTCACGGGGTGGATTTCCTCGAGCACCCCAATGCGACCAATTTAATTCTTGACGGTAACCCCTGTCATGAGGAGGCCTTGGAGGTTGCTCAAACAGTCGGCGTTGATTTTATGATCAGTACAACTCTCGACAACAAGTTGTCCATCACCGGCGTTTTTGCCGGAGATCTGGTTGAAGCGCACCTGACTGCCTTTGAGGCCATGAAGGAGTTTGCCCGTATACCGATTCAGGAGCCTTATGATATCGTTTTAACGCATGCCAGCTATGTCGGCAGAGATCATTATCAAAGTGTTAAAGCGGCAGTCAATGCCATGCCGGCCGTTAAGGAAAATGGTCTCATCGTAATGGTAGCGAATAATGTGGACCATGAGCCGATAGGGTCTCCAGAATATAAAACGTTGTTGCATCTTTTTAAAATCCTGGGTCCTGATCGCTATATTTCTATTTTAAAACACCCCGATTGGCTGTTTACTAAAGATCAATGGGAACCCGAAATGTGGGGCAAGCCGTTTCGCAAGGTTGGATTTGACGGGCTAATCTATTGTTCACCCCAAATTCCAGAAGAGAATTTTAACATTATACCCGGTGTGAGCGGCCATAATTTTATTGAGGAAGATGCCGAATTTGATTCGGACCAAGAAATTGCCAAGACCATGTTCCAGAATGCCATAATCTATGCCGTGCACCATCCCAGATTCAAAGGCAAAAAACCCACGCTCGCTTTCATCGAAGAAGGTCCTTACGCCATTCCTATGGCAGCATCCTAAGGAACGTATCTCGAAGCGCCCATTTCTTCATCAGTTGAGCATCCGGTGAATACATAATCTCTTCGAAAAATGCTATAGTTGGACATGCTCACCCGGCGATCCGGCTTTTCAGGAACCGGATGCCGCTTGCCGTTTAAACAGATCGGCCACAGTTTCATCTACACTCTAATTAATTCAGAAATGTGACGGACCTTGGTCTTTAATCCGTGTTTGCGTATCCCGTACGATAGTTGAATCATGCAGGCCGGACAGGAAGTGACCAGCACATCCGCCTCGGTCTTTTTAAGATTGTCCATCTTACGATCCAGAACACTGCGGGATAGATCATAGTGGGTGAGGGCATAGGAACCGGCTCCACCACAGCACCAATCCGCCTCGGGCAACTCCCTATATTCAATTCCCGGAATCTTCTTAAGAATTTCTCTGGGCTCTTTCACCAGTCCTTGGCCCCGCGAACCATGGCAGGGATCATGATAGGTCACGACAAGGTGTTCATTTTTAACCGGCCAAGTGTCTACATTCGAATAGAGAAGCTCTACCATGTCTTTAAGGCGCGGAAAAATATTTTGGGCCATTTGGTGCTTTTGATCATCGTCTTTAAAAATGATCGGATATTTTTTTAAAAATGATGCACAGCTGGAACAATCGGTAACAATGACATCAAAATTTCCAGCAGAAAGCGTCATTAGGTTCTTCTCGGCCAATTTTTTAGCAACCTCAAGGTCTCCGTAAGTCCAGGCCGGCAGACCGCAGCAGCAGTTATCCAACAGCCTAACGCTTTTACCGATTTTCTTTAATATCTCAATGGTTGCCCGGCCGGCATCCTGTTGAATAATATCAACACCGCATCCTACAAAATAACCGATGCGAAGTGCGTCGCCGCTGCCTTTGAAAATCCCGGGTTTGATCCTATCGCGCAGCGGTAACGGAGGAAGTTTTTCGACGATCTCCTCGGCTCGGGAAAAATCGCGTCCGAAAATCCTCAGCAACCCCAGAGCACGCGCTAACTGCGACATCCCCGTATTTTTGCCCAGAGCCACTGCCCGCGCTGCCAGATGCAGCCGCCGAGGATACGGTAGCAGATAATCGAATAATAGACGATGGACCGATTTCTTGCCGACCTTTTCCAGGTATTCGGAGCGGGCTTCAATGATCAGGTCGGCCGTGGGGACGGCCGGAAAACAGTTGGCCGTGCAGGCCCCACAACCTAGACAATCATACAGCGGTTCCTCGAGCTCCTTGTTCCAATCCAGGCGCCCCTCAATGATGGCGCGCAAAAGGGCCAGACGTCCGCGGGCCACACCGGACTCATGTCCCGTAGAGCGGAATATCGGACAGGCAACCTGGCAAAAACCGCATTTGTTGCATTGGGAAATCTCGTCGTAGTGTACTGATATATCCATAGGTCGCTCCATTTGTCGTTACACTTTCCCCGGCAGACAACCGGAGGCAAATATATTGTCAGGATCAATAGCCGTTTTTACCTGGTGCATAATCCTCCATTCGGAACGTGGCGTCCCGAAGACATCATTCCGTACTTTAAAATCGATCGGGGCTTTTAGTAGCAGCCCGTGGCCGTGATATTTGGCGGAAAGATCACATAAATGCCTCCACTCATCATCACTCAGTTCATCCATTCCGGCTAGCAGACGGCCGCATCCAAAATCCAACAAAACCGTCGATAGATTCGGACGGGGATCAAGAGCGCCGAAGAATTCGGATACCTTGTCCAGGGGGAAATCGGCGCGCAGAATAAAAGGTGATGGGGCAAGTTGCTCGTAGGCATCGCTGAACTTTCCCAGGTGAACAGGATAATCGGTTGGTTCGAGAGGTTGCAGCTTTCCATTTTTCAGTGCGGCGCTACACTTTTCGATCTGATAATCGACTGTTTTTGAAAACCCCTCAAAGCCGACCACGATTTTCCAGTTGGGGAAGGAACTCGTTGCCGCCCCATGGTTTTCAGGG
>SDBT01008844.1_pt1 | contig 16396 bp, 23 predicted proteins | sample 2277101 | NCBI WGS metagenome assembly SDBT01 (sample SAMN10404973, study PRJNA504765) | marine sediment metagenome | isolation source: marine sediment core GS10_PC15, 103 cmbsf | place: Arctic Ocean: Southern Knipovich Ridge | collected 2010 | reverse complement strand
ACATTTGATAGAGGGACAAAAATTCTTTACGTTGGTGATCATGATCCTAGTGGGTTGGATATGATCAGAGATATTGAGGAGAGGCTAGAGGAATTTGGGATGCATGATTGTGAGGTGATTCCTGTTGCTCTCACTATGGAACAAATAGAAGAGTACAATCCTCCACCTAATCCGGCCAAGATAAATGATCCTAGAGCAGCACAATATATATTAGAGCACGGAAATGAAAGCTGGGAGCTGGATGCGCTTGAACCAGAAGTGTTACACTCTATAACTGAAGAGGCCGTAAAGGAGCATTTAGACCAGGACTTATTTGACAACATTCTAAGCCAAGAAGAAATTGACAAGATAAAATTAGAAAAACTTATCACTGATGATCTGTAACAGTTGTGGTAAAGAGATTAGCAGATGTGATAATTGCGGTACTGAATTAATAGAAGGAGGATATATTTGTATTATTGATTCTATATATCATTTTCATAGTAAAAGATACGTTGAGGAATGGTTTGGTGATCCTGAACCCACCTTACATTAAAAATGCGTAAATCCAAGACAGAAAGATTTCACATAAGACTTTACTTTAGGATTTATTTTTATTATTATTAGACTTTCGCCGGAGAAGATGAGGAATAAAAAGAATAGTTTTCAGAATCCCCCTATTTCCCAAAGATTGTTTTTTTCTTTTTTTCTCCTTAGAACTATGGGTCGGCGATCCGTCACATCGGCGGCACGACTCAGTGGGTGTGCGGCAACTATCCGGCAACACTTTCTTTCTCATCATTTGCCAAGCACCCACCTCCCTTTTCTTTCTTAAATAATTATATGGCAAAACCTAGAATTAATTGTTCAATGGCAGACATTGAACTTATTCTCAGAACTTGCACAGTTCATGCGGATTTTAGAAATGATTTTGGAATATTCTGTGCTGGTATGGCGTCACTTTTGACATGCACGTTTGATAAGTTTAAAAATGAAGAACGCTATGCCAAAATAACTGTTGATTATAAATTGTATGCAATTACGACTATAGCATTGATGGATAGTTATGAGCAAGCAAGGCAAGATGTTGGTCGTGGAAAAATAGTCGGAAAAGATAATGAAAAGATTGCTCAAAAAATTATGATGATTGTGGAGCAAGCTAAAAAAATCAGCAAGATGGGAACAAAGAATGAGCACAAATAAAGACACCGCAAGTACGAGCGTTTTCATATTGCTGATAGCAACAGTCTTTGGTTTTGTATATCCATCGTCAGCACCATTCATTTTACTTGTTATATTTCTTATAGTTTTGAAAAGTTATCTTTTTAAATAATATGGATAAGAAAGAAGCTGAAGAATTGACAAAATTGGTTGTGAATTCTATGGTAGCAAATAAAAAGACAACATACTTTGGAGAAGGCAAATTTTGCATATGGCTATTCTTAGATGAATTATACGAGCAAGGATTTGAGATCTCAGTGAAGAAAAAATAATGGGAGGTGTCCGTTATAACTCTAATACGCTGGGCAACTTTTCGGGCTGCCCAGGATGCTGGTTTGAATCCAGCCATCTCCCACTTAGGAAATAGAAATGTATATTGACTGGTATAATCCTAAACGCACGATTAGGGATAAAGAAGAAACCTTTTCAGATGAAATATTTTCTATTGGCTTAAGATTATTTGGCTTCCCGATAGTGTGCATTGATCTATGTATTCTAGATAAATATTTATGGTTTATGATATTAGGTTTTGGGTTTGCTTTTTCATGGGAATAAAATGATTTGGATAACTGCCGATCACCATCTTAATCATAAAGGGATTATAGACAATACCAATAGGCCGTTTAAAAATCTTGCAGAAATGAATCATGTATTAATTAAGAATCATAATGAAGTAGTAGCACCAAATGATAAGGTTTATTTTATTGGTGATATGATTGGGCCAGCTAAACACCCTGGCTCCATAAATCCGCAGGATATTTTGGCTCAATTAAATGGACGATTTTATTATATCTATTCACAAGAATATACCCACGAGGAAGGATTGATAGGATGTGAAAGATTTTTTGAAGAACGCCATGCCATGCTGGTTATAAAAGAAGGAAGAAAACACATCACGCTTTGCCATTACCCGATGGATTCTTGGCCTAAAAGTTTTTATGACAGTTATCATTGTCACGGCCATAGCCATGGTAAAATGAATAGTAAAAGAAACCGATTAGATGTTGGTGTAGATGGTCACAAATTTTTCCCATGGAGCATGAAGGAGATTTTTGAGCATATGGAAAAACCAGAGAATAAGAAAAGGTATTGAATGGCTAGAGAAGATTGATTATAATGCTTAAGGGTAAAAAGGTATTAGGCTAGAATCGTTTGGCTCTTACAAGCCACTACAGTGCTCGGTTGATAAGGCTAGTAAGTTAAAATAGACCTATATATAATATGAAAATGAACGGCGATATAAAAAACGAAAACATTTGGTATTATTATCTTTATGCTAATGGGGATTTGATTAGTAAGAATCCTGCTAACATTGCTGCTTCTAAATCCTATGATCCAAATATTAAGAAAATTTGGAAGCTTAATTTGAAAGATCGTGCCACATTATGGAAGTGTGCTCTAGAGGCTGTAGCAAAGGGAGCAAAGTTAAAAAGGATTTATCAATTAGCAATTCTTTGGGAACTGACAATTGAAGATTCACTTGAAATGATAAGACACCTCCAACCAAACGTGGAACAAACTGCCGGCCTAAATATTTTCATCGTAAAAATATTCCATATGGAGCTTGAAGATTATTGGGAAATGATAACCATCAAAGCTGAGGAGGTATAATGGAAAGATCAACAGCAATGCAAAAATTTGTTGACAATTTTGCAAAGAAAACATTTGGAAAAACTCAAACGGAATGCTCGCACGAGAAGATTTGCATCATTTGCCATGAGCCAGTGGAGTGTGCTTTTTGTGGTTGTGGTTTTAGAGATGAGTTGAGCAAAAAGGAATATCTAATTTCTGGCATGTGTCAAGTATGCCAAGATGCCACGTTTGGCAAATAATTTAAAAGAGAAATCTGATGAATCAATTAGAAAGAATTAGAGTTGTTAAGAAACCATGGGGAAGAGAATTGTGGTTTGCTCACACCAATAATTACATGGGCAAAATTTTGGAGATTGATCCTGGCGAATGGGTGAGTTTTCATAGGCACGAGGTTAAAGAAGAAACGATGTATGTGTATCAAGGACGGTGTCGGTTTGAAACAAAAGCCACTATTCAAATTTGTTATCCAGGAACTTTTATTCATATTGCACCAGGAGAAGCACACAAGATGATGGCGACAGGAGATCAAAGAGTTATTTTATTTGAAGTATCAACTCCATTTCCAGAAGATTCAATTCGGCTAGAAGATAAATATGGCAGACCTTGCGTGAAGGAGGAATAAAATGGTTGTGATTTATATTATGCTAGGAATAATCATTCTATTTCAATTTGCATATGATCTTCTTTTGTTCGTACATGATAGGAGAGTTAACACTAGACTTGAAAAGATTGAACGCACTTTAAGGATAAAAAATGAAATAGATTTGAAGGATTAAACAATGATAGTTAAAGCAATATTACTTGGTCTTGCAGTATTCTTTTTCTTTAAGATGAGGCAGTACAAAAAAAGCATTCGTTTATGGCAAAGAACATATGATAAACTTAGCACTGAAAAATCAAAGCTGTCAGATTCTGTACGAAAAAAAGGTATCGCTATTGATCGGTTGGAAAGAAAGAATAAAGATTTGCAAAATGAATTAGAAGATAAGTGATGGATATTAATTTTAAGGAAGCAGAAATTAAGGACGAATTACTACCGGCCTTTAATACTGTCTGTTCAGGAGCACTGGATGTCTTTATTGTACTATGCGCATATGCTCCTGAAAAAACCAAAATAGCAAAGGTGACTATTAAAACCGTTGCTTTAAAGACTGGTTTTTCAGTAAGCAAAACAGCCACAATCATAAACAAATTAAAGGCTAAGAAGTTTATTGATGCACCATTGGAAGGTCGCCAAGGCAAGGTGCAATCCTATAAGCTAAAGTTTACCTAACTTTATTAAACCTATGGCCATGAAAAACTTGATAGGAAAGTTAACAAAAATAAGCAATTATTTAACAGTCTTTAGGGTAAGTTTATTTAAGTTAGGTAATTGGGAAAATGGCTATTTTGGCCTAATCAAAAATCCGATTGGTTGGTGTCCTTCTTATTTTCTTAAAAGAAATAAGAAGAAAGATAAAGGGCTAAACTCAAAAATGATAAGTTTGAGTGTAAGCAAAATCCTTGGATTTTGCTTACACCAACAGCATCATGCTGATGCAAATTTTTTAGGACATATTTTTTTTTAAAAACTATTTACTTTGATTTAAAAAAATTTTATAATTCATGCACATGATAGAGATTAAGAAAAGGTTTTTCACTAAACTTGATCGTGAGGAAGAGATTAAACTTACAGAATCAGATTTATATAGTGATGCCGCATGCAAAAGGATAGCTGCAATTTATAGCAACGAAGTTTTTAAATGGACAGGTCATGGCGCATTTTTTCTGTCCGAGAGAATGGCATTTGTTAAAAGGGAAAAGAGAATAGAGCAAATTAAAAAACTCATTTTAATTATTTCAGATCTTGGTGTGACAGCTGACTCATATATTGCTGTCCAGTTTGATGAGCAAATGGAATTTTTGAAAACAAGAGGATTGAGATCTGTACCATTTGCTAATTTAATTTCTGAAAAAGCTATAAAGAGGTTCAAAAATTCAAATAGTAGTAAAAAGGAATCACAGTCTTTAATAACAATAAATATACGAAAGGCTGTTGAAGATTCAGCTGGCGAGATTTGTAGTCGGTTTAATGTGCTATTAAAATTTGACAAGCTTAATGAGCAAGCAGCAATTAATGAAGTAGAAGTTATGGTACAGTCGGGAGCCATTTCTGATATATATGTTTTCACTTCACCATTCACACTCAATGGAAAGTCTCAGTATTTAGATGAGGTTTGGATGCGTGCTGATAAAAAGTTAAATGATTTTGAAAAGAAAGAGGCTGTGAGAGCAAAGGCTGAATTTTTAAAAACCATAGAAGATAAAAGGATAGTAAAGTATGTCTGAGATTGAAACATATACTTACACTCCAGAAATTCAAAAGAGAATATTTGCTATGTTATTATTTGATACAGATGCCTTTATGTCAAATATGGAGATAGTCAGGCCTGAGTTTTTTGATAATCCAGCGCTGAGAGATTTTACAAAAATAGTTCTAGATCATAAAAATAAAAAAGGAAAAGATGGTTTTGGCTATGGCAAGGCGCCAGCAAAGGAAGAGTTTAAAGAAGAGGTGCTGATCCTTATTGCTGGGAATAAGAGGTTGCCTGAAAAAGAATATATAGATGTGATGCTAGAGGTTTTTGAGGTTGGAAAGAAAGGCGATTTTGATTATGTTAGAGATAAGGTGACAGACTTTGTAAGATATCAAGGAGTTAAGAAGGCTATATTGGATGGTGGTAAAATAAAATTAAAGAAGAGAGATTATGAAGGCATCATGAAAGATGTGTATAAGGCTTCAACTATAGGTGTGCCTGAGAAAGATTTAGGAAGATCTCTTTATGGGGATGAAAAAATGTTAGAAAAAAGATTGGACGATAGGGAGACTAAATATGATAGGAAGATTCGTGCAATTAAAACGAGTTTTCCAATTCTGGATAGTCGTATGGGTGGTGGGATATGCCAACCAGAAATTGGTATTTTATTGGCCGCACTCAAACAAGGTAAGACAACTGTGGCAGCAAATTTTGCTAGAGGTGCAATCACGGCTGGTAAGGATGTTGTATTTTTAAGTTTTGAATCCAGTGAGCATTCAACGATTGATACCTTTGATGCTATGATGACTAGCATACCTAGAAATAAATTGATGGATAAAAGAGATGAGGTGGGAAGAATATATAAAAGATTTTTTGATCGTCCAGGAATTGGTCAGCTTCAATTGTGCCATATGCCAGCTCATCATGTTACAGCGCATATGATAGATTCATACCTTTTTAGATTAGAGAATAAGAAAGGGATAAAACCTAAATTGCTGTTCGTTGATTATTTAAGTTTGATGCGACCGGCAGATAAGCAAATTAAGTATGATGGATCATCAAGTGGTAGATATGTTTTACTTGGCGATATTGTTTTGGAATTGATTAATTTGGCTCACCGAAGGGATATGGCAATTTGGATATTGCATCAAGCTCAGCGTGGTGTTGAAAAAAAATATGCAATTAAAGGTAGAGTTGGCACAGATGACTCCGCAGACTCAGCTGAGATTTGTCGTCATGCAGATATTGTTTTGACATTGAATCAGAATAATAATGAAAGGGACGCCACCCCACAAAGGTTAGTTATTTATGCAGCAGCATGTCGTAATATAGAAGATAAATGGGAGGTTTCTTTTAATTATCATAGAAACTTAGCACAAATTGAGGAGATTTAAAATGGCTACAGAATTAAATAAGAAAATGACAAAGCTTACATTGAGGCATCTCGCTATTGATATGCTTTGCGACGCCCATGATCTTTTGAAAACAAAAAGTGACGACTATGCTTTAGGTACAGCATTTGACAATTTTGAGAAGGTGACTGAGATCTGCAAAATAATGAAGCTAGATATAAACAATATGGCTCATGATCCTTTAAAGAGAATTGTGTCAAAAGCTTTAAGGCTTAGAAGTCTAGAAGGAAAAGAGCCTAAGCATGAGAGTGTGAGAGATACTTGTCTGGATGGTATTAATTTTTTCATTATCTATTATGCAATGTTTATAGAGGCTAGTGAAAATTATGTTGATGTTGATAAGGATCAGATAAAATAATGAACAAAACTTTGTATCCATTCTGTCTAAATTCAAGGCGGTGGATCACCACATTTTTCTGTATGAATCTGCCAGCAACATGTGTTAAAAAGATTGATTATAATGCCGTTGATTGCGAGATGGAAGAGTGTTGTTATTTTGAATACAGGAAAATGTCAGCTCATCTTTCTGGTAGGATATTAGAGGCTGATAAGGTATTAGGAAAAGGCCGTTTTATTTCTTCAAAAGAACAATGGGAAAATATGAAATGAGAGACTTTCTAGAAATGCTTGAAGATTCAGCTGAGATGAAGTTGAGTGAAATGACCAAAGGATTACCAAGAGGAAAATTTAGATGCAATTGTGGAAAGATAGATGATCTAGACAATGCTCATCCAGTTTCAAATAATCCATATGCTACACCCATTTGTGGGGATTGTTTTGATATGGTAGTGGGGAAAAATAATGTGGTGTAGTAAATGCAAGACAAATTTGGATCAATGTACGTGCGAGGATATAGAAGAAAGGTTGGAGCAATCAGGTGCCGCATATAAATTTTGCAAGAAATGCAAAAAGCATTATCAAAGGTGTAAATGTGATCAGCCAGAATGGACAGTAAAAGGTATGGGGCCAATGAATAATTAAAATGAAAATCAAATTTTTTCTTGCGTGGTATGATTTATGGATAGGTATTTATATTTCTAGGAAAGATAAAAAGATTTATTTATGTCCTTTCCCTTGCTGCGTATTTATGGTGACTAAAAAATGAATAAAATCATCTTAGGGAATGGTATTAGTGCTAAGATATTTGCACTTTATAATCCTGAATATGTTCGTATAGCACCAACTGGTGAAAGTCAAGTTGAGAAAAAAGATTTTTTGCGTTGTGCTTTTCTTCATAGGAGTACATGGGCAGATCAGTTCTTATATGATATAGGGCTAAAAGAATTAAGTGTGCCAGAAGATATTCAGATGGGTCATTATTTTAAAGGTAGATTTAAAAAATCTATGCCAACTGGTGAGGTGATGGAGTTATTTTTGCGCAAAAAATTAGCTGGCATGGAATCTCCTACATCTTTATTCCCAAAAGAATCTGCATTGGCTAAGCCATATTTGGAGTCAGCCAATTTAGCCACATATAAATTCAGGCTAGATAGTGTCGTTGGAACTTTGGGTGAGAAGATTAAACATAGGCAAATTATAAGTGTAAAGGCAGTTAATATTCAGGATGGTTTTTTAAATCTTAGCAATGGTCAGACAATGCCATATAGTCATTTAGTAAGTACCATTCCTGCTCCTGTTTTTTGGGAGATATATGACGGCAAGTATGCTGAGAAAAAAGTTTTTTATAGCAGTTCACTTTTCCTTCAGACAATGCCATATAGTGTATGGATAGGTATGGGATATCCAGAATTGGAAGAGAAGGTGATTTGTTATTTCCCAGAAAAGAAATATCCATTTGATAGGGCTGGTAGGTGGCAAGAGCTTTATGATGATGCTGTGTTTATTGAAGGCTCTGTGAAGTTTAGCAAGGCTATAGAAATAAAAGGAGCAAGATTGTCTAGAGATTATAGCAATGTGCCACCACCGAACATTATGTTTTTAGGCCGTTATGCTGAATGGAATCCTGACATTATGATTCATAATGTTATAGGTCGTTGTTTAAATAAGTATATGGTTGAGGATATTTGGAGTGATCAAAAATCTTTTAATAGAAAGTTTGTTCAATATTCTCCTGACATTTCTTATGTTCAAGGAGTGGTGAAGGATTATCTTCTTCACCTTATGAGTGAGGTTGACAGTCTGCTGAATACTATGAATTGGAAAATTCAGGATTTAGATAAAACAGATATTAAAGTTGACAGGAGTGCTGCGCTAGAAGAATGGATTGACATTTTCAAATTCTGGTTGAGTATAGGGCTAATGTTTGGCTTCACGCCAGCAGATTTTTATGATATGTATTGGGATAAAACCAGACGAGTCAAAATAAAAATGAGGGATAAATAAAAGGAGAAAAAATGACGAAACGACCTATCGTGGAATTAATTAGTTTCACACCGAAACCAATTGAACTTATGCTGTATGTCTTCAAGATTATGACAGGAGTTGTGACAGATTCGTTTGACAAATTTGTAGATGATTTACGGTTAAGAGTATTGACACCGAAATTCAAAAGAGAGTTTATGAATTATCTTGCCTATGAATCTTTGGCTGGCGGCATACAGGAATTCATTGGCACTGCTTGGTATCTAGGTAATGTAAGCAGAGCTTTTCAGCAGCAGCTGACTAGGCATAGGCATGCTGGGTATTGTATTCAGAGCATGAGGATTCAGAGCAAGGAAAATTTTGCTAGCGATGATCTTTTTCATATGCCGTCTGATGTTAAAGACAGCCATCAATTTGAGATGGCTATGCGGACTGTTGAAACGATATATGGAAACCTTTTAGCGAATGGTGAACCGAACCAAGTCGCTAGAGGAATCTTGCCGTTGAATATTTATTCACCAATCACCATGAATATTAATCTGAGAAGCATAAGAGATTTGATCTGTGTCAGACTTTGTGAGTTGGTTCAGGGAGAATTTAAGGATGTTGCGTTCATGATGATGGATGAGATTGTAAAGAAAATGGGCTCAGAGTTTGACATTTTATTCGCCAGACCTTGTGAACGATTAGGCTTTTGCCCCCACGCTGAAGGCTGTGGAGATGTCAAGCCAAGATGGAAAGGGATCATGACAAAAGGCTTAAAGGAATTCATAGAATCATAATGCGAGTGGAGTTTTATTTTGACACAAGTATGTTTGTCGCCATCCCATATTCTGCTAGGATTGGGAACATTCTCACCTTCCATTTGTGGTGGTTTTCTGTTTGGTATTATATGAAAAGTAGGAGGAAGTAAAAGTGGAATCAGTCACCCATCTCCATCTTCATTCAGAATATAGCTTACAGGATTCTCTGCTTAAGATTGAGCAGTTTCCAGATTTTATAAAGAAGAAAAATGTCAGGGCAATAGCTTTAACTGACCATGGTAATGTGGATGGGGCAATTAAGTTCTATCAAAAAACAAAGGGTGTAAAGGTTTTAGATAGGGATGGTAAAGAAATTCATTTTAGACCAATGCTTGGCTGTGAATTTTATGTGGTGGATGATTATATTAAAAAGGCAAATAATAAACGATGGCATGTAGTCATAATAGCGAAAAATTTAAAAGGCTTCCAATCAATTATGAGAGCTTTGACTGTGGCTAATTTAGAAGGCTTTTATTATAAGCCAAGAATAAGTTGGGATCATATTCTTGAACATATGAGTGATGTGGTGGTGCTTACAGCATGCCATGCTGGTATGCTTTTACGTGATGATTGGGAGGAAAAAGTTGATGTATTTCACAAAAGATTTGGGGGTGATTTTTATTTGGAAGCAATACTTTTAGAAGATTATCAGGCGCAGGTTATGCTTAATGAACTTGCTTGTGTGATAGGAGAGGCTAAAGGTATTGAGATTGCTTTTACAAACGATGTTCATATAGTAGAGGAGGAGGACTGGCCAGCCAAAAATGTTTGTACTGCTCTCAGCTGGGGAGAGAAACGTGATCCAAAAACGTATAAGGATAAGCCAGAAGATGCCACGACAGATTATTATGTCAAGACTTATGAAGAGATGGCGAAAGGGCTAAAGCATTTTGGGCTAGAGAGTTATGAAGGCCGTATGTTAAAAGTATGGGATCAAATATCTGAAGAGTGTGATGCTAGGCAATGGTTTGACAATCCCATGCCTCCAACGACTCCAGTTCCTAGGGAAATCACTGGCAATAAGAATGAATATTTGATGAGTATAACCTATGATGCATTTGATAAATATAAAGGTGATGGTGATAGAGAAGTGGCAAGAGCAAGAATGGAGCATGAGCTGTTGGAAATTTGCCAACTCGGTTTTGCTGAATACTTTTTGCTGGTAACAGATTTGGTTCAGTGGGCTAAGAATAATGACATAATGGTTGGGGCTGGTAGAGGCTCTGTTGGTGGATCATTTGTAGCATTTCTTTTAAAGATCACTGGTGTCAATCCTTTGGATTATAACCTAGTGTTTGAAAGGTTTATCAGTCCTGGTCGTCATGATTTGCCTGATATTGATTTGGATTTTGAAGATACTGAAAAGGATCAGATTTTAGAATACTTAACTGAGCGATATGGTCAAATCGGTATGGAGCATAATGTGGCTTTGGTGTCAACTCATGCGGCCATGAAAGGTAGAGGTGCGTTGAGGGATGTGAGTAGGGTATTTGACGTGCCATTATCAGCAGTCAATGAAGCAGCAAAGCAAATTCTAGTAAGATCAGGAGGGGATGCTCGTGCCAGTTTCTCTATTGAAGATACAATAAGTTTGTTTGATGTATCTTCTAAGTTTGCTAAAGATTATCCTTATGTGATTGACGAGGCAAAAAAGCTAGAAGGATTGATGAAGAATAAAGGAATCCATGCTGCTGGTATTGTGGTTGATACGACTGATCTTTCACTAGGCAAAAAGTGTGTTTTGCTTAGGGCTAAAACAGGTGATGTGGCAGTCAACTGGGACAAGAAGGATTTAGAATATATGGGATTGATGAAGCTTGATGTCCTGGCACTTAAGACGCTAAATGTTTTGAATATTATTCAGCATTTAGTTAAGAAAAATCATTCAGTTGATATTGTTTGGGAAGATCTTGTGCCATTAGATGATGGCGTTGGTTATGGACATAGAGAGTCTGATCCAGAAGTGATAAAAAGGTTTAAGGCTGGCGACACAATAGGTGCATTTCAGTTTGGTTCTACTGGCATGATTCAATATCTTAGAGACTTTCAGCCAGAGAATTTCAAAGAGCTTTATCAGGTCAATGCTTTATATAGACCAGGCACTTTGAGATCTGGTATGGCGAATAAATTTATACGATTAAAGAAAGGCGACAGCGACGAGGAGCCAGATTATATCAATGATGAATTGAAAGAAATCTTAGAGCCAACATATGGTATAGTTCTTTTCCAAGAACAGATCATGTATATATTCAATAGGCTAGGAGATATTCCCTGGCGCACTGCTGATACGATTCGTAAAGTAGTAAGTAAGTCAGAAGGTGCAGAAAAATTTGAAACTTTTAGGGCGCAATTTTTGAGAGGAGTTGAAAAGTTAAAGAGCATGTCAGAAGAGGATGCTCATAAAATTTTTAACTTGATGAAATTTTTTGGCTCCTATGGATTTAATAAATCCCATAGCGTTGAATATACAATCATAGGCTATTGGACTATGTGGGCAAAGGTTCATTATCCATTAGAGTTTTATTGTGCTACCTTAATGAGAGAGGATGACAAAGAAGATATAGCAATGCTCATTTCTGAGTTTGGTAGAACTGGCGCACAAATAAAATCTCCTGACATTAATAAAAGTGAGATAACTTGGAGCATAGAAAGTACAGAAAATGGTGGCACTTTAAGATCTGGCTTTGATGTTATAAAAGGAATATCCATTAAACTTTCAGCAGAAATGATTAAGTGTAGAGAAGAGGCTGGCGGTGTGTTTAAAACCTTTAAACATTTTCATGATAGTGTGCCAAAGAGATTGGTGAATATAGCTAGAGTAAAAGCATTATTGCTTGCTGGCGTATTTGGCGATCTGCTTACAGAAGATCAGCGCAAGAAGATGGTGATACATATAGAACAGAAAAAGAAAGTGCCAAAAGGATTAGAGGACTTAGAGGAAATAGATGTGAGTGAATATGAAAGTTTAGATGCTGTAAAGCAAGATGTTTTCAGCTATGAATTGCCGGAAGCATTTATGAATCAGAACAAAGCTTTTCTGGATCAGGTTATTAGGAAAAATTATACTGACATAGTCCCATTGGCAATCATGAAAGAAATACCAGAAGGTCAGCTCATGGGTAGTCGTTGGTTCATTGGAAAATTTGATGAGATCAAATACGGTTATCGTACTGCAATTGATAAGAAGAAAACTGAAGTTGATACATCCGGTTATGCTAGTGACCTTGGTGGAGTCTATGGAATTTTTAGGGACGACACATATCTTTATTATGCTACTTTTGGTAAGAAGGTTTACAACCCAAAGGCAGATCTGAAAGGAAAGATAGAAGGTGCGGCAGGAAAATATATATTAATGAAAGCTGGTAAGCCTATGAAGACAACAAACCTTTTTGTTCAGGAGGTGCATTTTTTAGATGATATCAAACGTGGTGAGTTTTATAAAGGAAGCGAGTGGGGATTAAATTTGAAGGGCGTAATGGGTGGCCAGGATAAAGAAATGCGTGATGAGATTGCACTAACAGGAGATGCTATTCGTAGCTGCACTCACTGTGGTGCATATAAGACTTGTACTGCACCAGTTCCTTGTTCTGTGGGTGATTTTCAAGCTATGATAATAGGCATGGATCCTGGCAGAGAAGAGGACAAAGCTGGCGTTGGGTTTGTGGGCGCATCAGGTAAAGCACTTTGGGGTGCTTTAGGATTAGAAAGAGAATATTTTCATGTAACTAATGTACAGAAATGTCAGCACCAAGGAGATTGGGATGAATTTGTAGCACGTGGTTGTGCTGATTATTGGTTGAAGCTAGAGATAGATATTGTGAAGCCTAAGCTGATTTTATCTCTTGGTGCTCCATCTTTAAAGTGGCTGACTGGTGATAAAAATGCATCAATTTTTAGACGACTAGGGATGGAAGATGAGGATTCAAAGATTGGTGAGTGCATAGAATGGAGCAAGAGCTTGGAGGCATGGGTGATGTACGCACTTCATCCATCCTGGGCAATGCGTTTAGGAAAGTTGAAGCGTTGGAAAGAGAGTATAAAAGGGTTCAGTAAAATGTTTGCAAGGCTAGTATAATTGATAGGAAAAATTTAGTATAATAGGAGTAACGAATGAAAGAAAAATTGCCGGTAAAAATCAAGATTGACGGTAAAGATTATGACATCAATTATGAAGAGGAACTGAAGTCATCAGAATCCACAATCAACGAAAACCTTATTGAACAAGCGCCATTGTTTGCTTGGTATGCTGTGCTAGCCTCTTTGGCTAAAGCTCAAGTCAACGATCGCAAATTAGACCTTGGCAACCTTGATGCTAATTTGGGTGACGAGTATCGCAAGAAGGTTTTGAATGCTGGAGAAAAGGTCACAGAGAAAAAGATTTTTGATGCAGTTGAAAAGGACGATCGTCATATTGAAGGTGTGGTGATTTTAAATTCAGCCTTAAAGACTCATGATCAGCTGGTCGCAATCGTTAGAGCCTTTGACCATCGTAAAGAAATGGTTTCAGCTTTGGCATCTAATATGAGGAAGGAGGCTGATACAGGCGTGAGTCTAGGCAAGACGGTTATCAAGAAGGTTTAAGGGTAAGACTATTAGATCTAAAACAAACACCTCTTACAAGCCACTACAGCACTTACATGATATGTTTGACGAATTAAATCAGACCTATATATAAGGAGATAAGATGTATGGTATGGTAGAAAATGTTTTGACTTATGTAGAGAAACAGCATGAAGTATTTAAAAGGATAAGGCAAGAAGATTCGGTTTATTTTATTGAGGAAAATCCTGATGATTTTGCCCCAATGGATTGGGACATAAGAACAATAATTGAGCTTGTTCGTGTTGCTCGTGTTGACTGTATAATGGTTAGAGACAAACAGTCAGATTTTTTGGAATTGTTTATGGCAATAGAGAATAGAAACCACCCACTTTTCCATTCTGAGAGGAGAGGAAAGGATATTGCTATGGCAGAGGATGGGCCAAATTGTATTATGTGCAAAATTTCTGAGCTTGAGGATAGAGCCTATTTAATAAGAGGAGATGTCATTACTGATCCTGACAGGAAACATAGGAAAGAGTGGAAAACATTGACGAATGGAGGTGAGACACTTAATTGGTATGTGCCAAGAATTTTATGGACTGCGTGTAAGGTTGAGGAAATTCTTGAAACTTCTTTAGTGCTGCTTGGCAGAAGGGAAAAGGAAAAAGTTGAATGGGATGATGAAGCTATCAGGTTGAATGAGAAAAAGCAGATTGCTGATGCGGAAAGGAAAGAATATTAGAATGATTAAACAACATTATTTGGTTTGCTCAATTGACAGTTTTCGTACTCCAGCACTTGAGCCAAAGCCAATAAAGTGTTTGAGATTCATAAGAGATAAAGATGAACCCTATGGTGAGCTGTATGAATATATTCCATATAAAAAATCTTTATTATTGTTTAAGATTCAGGTCAAGATGAGTGGCAAACTTTTAGTCGTAAAAGTTTTGCCAAGAATGGATGATAGGTATACTATTTTGAGGACAGTTCTTATAAGGAATAGGATAAGAGGCAAATACAAAGAGGATGATACTATACCTTTTGAATTTGTCCTTAAGGAAATAGATGAAATAAATATTTAAAGGAGGTCAATATGACCAGAGAATTTACCGGCCCAGAACAGCATCACGATGCTGATGAAAGAGACTGGGAAAAGTCCCAAAATCAAAACAGGCCTGATTGGGATAAGATGTATTGGAAACCTGTTTCAGGAGATGAGAATCTCATTCGTATCCTTCCTGGGATAGGAGGCGTCAGGTATCATTTCAAAGGTGGAAAGCATTTCATAAAACATTCTGACGGTAAGACAGAAATGTTTATCTGCAATGAAGTGACCTATCAAAAACCTTGCCCAGCGTGCGAAGAGGAAGCACGATTGATTAAGATTGGAGACACGGATGCGGCCAAAGCTTTTGGTGCTCAATCAAAGGGCGTGTTCAATGTGATTGATCGTACCAATCCTGAAAGAGGAGTCATCATTTGGGAATGCCCACCTGTAGCAGTTTGGGAAAGGATTATCGGGATCGTAAAAGGGAAAAGCAAGTTCCGTGATCTTGTTGGTACTGATGAAAATCCTTTAATGGGCAGAGATGTTGTCGTTGTTTACAACCCGAAGGCCACTCCTCAATTCAAGTACGATCTTCAATTTGATGCAGTCTCTCAGCTTGGGAAAAAGAAAGAAGTTGCGGCATGGATGGCAGAAGCCAGGCCATTGATCCCAGAAGAGATTTATCCTGAAGTTGATTATGCTGTCGCTAAGATCAAAACCTTTGGCACGAAAGAGGAACGTGAAGCGTTGAAAAAGAAACTTGCCGCTCAGTATGAATCCAAAGCCAAGAAAGAAAAGGAAAAGAAGGGTGTTGAGGAAGATGTTGAAGCTGAGAAAAAGAAAAAAGAAGATGAAGAAAAGATTGCTGAACTTGAAAAACAGATTGCTGATATGAAATCTGGAGAGACAGGAAAAGCTGAAGCCAAAGAGGAAGAGAAACCTGAAAAGAAAAGACTGACAGGGGAAGAGGTGGAAGTTCAAAGAGCTGAAGATGCTCCCGAAGAGGATGAAGATGAAAAGAAAGAGGCCGTTGAAGATACTCCTTCAATGTCAGATCTGAGAAAGCAGTTAGCTGATATGGAAGAGGCAGAGGCAAAGAAGAATGCCAAAGAGGAAGAGAAACCTGAGGCCAAAGAGGACGTGAAAGAAGAGACAAAAGAGGAAGTGAAAGAAGAGACA
>SDBT01008843.1_pt1 | contig 16397 bp, 28 predicted proteins | sample 2277101 | NCBI WGS metagenome assembly SDBT01 (sample SAMN10404973, study PRJNA504765) | marine sediment metagenome | isolation source: marine sediment core GS10_PC15, 103 cmbsf | place: Arctic Ocean: Southern Knipovich Ridge | collected 2010 | reverse complement strand
CTGTCTTTGTCTTCCGGGTTGTCGTAGGTGACCACTCGAAGAATCGTCGCGACCGATACCACGCATCCGGGTCGCTGGGTCTCGAGCTTTGACCGTAGGCTCGACTCCTGGCACGTCTCCAGCATGATGTTCTCCTCGTTACGACGGCGTAGGATCGTGAAAAAGCTCACGGCCTTGACTGTCGTAGATCTGGTCGAGAGTTAGCTGCGTCCGATGGCCCGGATGGGCATCAATCCATGCCTCGGCCGCGTACATGGCGGAGGCGGGGGTCATGCCCGTTCCTACGCTTTTCGGCCACGGCGGCGCGTCATGATCGAGGACCCTGTACGTCCCGTCCGAGCATCGTCCGAAGACGACCATCGCGTCGTGCTCGTGTCCGTCTCCTTTGTCGGCCCATCGTCTCATGACGGCTCTGGCTCGATCACGTCCGGGTCCGCCGCCGGGATGGCCTCCAGTGCCCCGATCAGGTCGCGGCTCGACGTCTCCGGCGGTTCCGGCGTGTCCAGGCGCTTCTCGGCGTCCTTTTCGGCGGCGATCTCCAGCTTGATGTCGAAGTCCTCGCCGATCCGGTTGTGTCGCCGCGCCTCGGGCCAGTAGTTGGCCGCGCGCACCTTGTTGAGCTTGAAGAGCTCCGACAGTCCGTCGATGTCCTCGGACGGCAGGCCGAAGTCGTGGGAGATGCTCACGCGGCCCCGCGGGGAGTGCCCGCCAAGGATGGCGAAGTCCATCATGATCTGGTTCCAGGCGGCCTCGTGCCAGATGACGCGGGACTCCAGCTCGCCGGAGGAGTGGACTTCCTGGACGTTGATCTCGCGAGCCGTTACGGGCCCGGAGGTGCGGTCGGAGTCCAGCGCCCGGTGGGCTTTCTCCAGCTCGCTCGTCTTGGTCGCCACGCGGCGGTCGAGCGCCTCTACGCACTCGGCCGCCTGCTGGGCCCAGGTGAGCTTCGCGTCTGTGTCTGTCGAGCTCCGGTACCTGGCCATCGTCGACTCCGGGTTGATCGGCTCCGCGTTCTCTCCGCCGGCCTCCTTGGCGCTCGGAGGTACCCCAGTCTCGAAGAGGTAGGCGAGCCCGAGCTCCATGGCTGCCTGGCTGGCTTGGCTCGATAGGCGCCACAGCTCGGCCGCCAGGTCCGCCGTGCGGATGTAGGGGCTCTCCCCGGTCCAGGGACCTGTCCGTCGCCCGTAGAGCGGTCGGAGAGGGATGTCGAGGAAGTCCTTGGCGTCCGCCTGGAGCGGCGGCGTGATCTTGCCGTCCTTGGTCGTGTCCCGGATGAAATCTCCCTCGCTGTCCTCGACCCATAGCTGGGTGGTGATCGGAGTGACCGAGCCGTCCTCTTCCAGGCGGCCGGCGACGACGACCTTGATGGCCTTCGTGGCCTCGACCGTCCGGTCGTTGGGGTCGCTGAAGTCCTGCGTCTTGATCGGCTGCAGGAATGCCACGGCGGCGAGTCGCAGGCCGGTCGGTGTCGTCTCCAGGGCCATCCACCGCAGGTCGCTCCTCTTGATCAGCGTCAGGTACGGCCGTCCGAGGGCCGCCTTCCTCGCCGCTACCGTCGAGAAGCTCCGGGAGTCCATGTCGGTGAACCCGAAGCATATGCCGTTGACCATCGCCTCCAGGTAGGCGCCCGCGGCCCACTGGTCGAAGCTCTGGCCCTCGCCGTCGACGTTGTCGACCCAGCCCGGGGTCCTCTTCGCCAGCTGGCCGGACGGGTCCGTGACGTCCTCGCCGGCCAGCTCGACGTCGAAGCCGGTCAGCTGGATCTCGTTCGCAAACGGCAGGGCTGCGGCCTGCTCGATCGTTGACATCCACACGTCGGGCAGGACCGAGTTCTCGACCCGGAGGTCATAGACAGTGTGGGGGCCGTGAGGTCCGTGGCTTCCGCTCCCCAGGTTCCAGTTCTCGGACTTCCCGACAGCCAGAGGTACGATCGAGAGCTCGCCGTTGAGAGGCCGCATGAACCGCCAGTGGTGGGCGTGCTCCTGCATCGCCGGCGTGCCGGCCCGAAGGGCTCTGGGGAGCGCGTGGCGCTGCTCGGCGGCGATCAGGGCGGGGTCGACAGTGTCGACCTTGAGCTGGTCGCGGTCGGCGCTGGCCATCGGCGTGGCACCGTGATGGTGGTGTCCGTCGTGGTGAACGAGGCTCGGAGAGGTATGGGGCATCGAGGTCTCCCGGGGTTGGCGCATGCTGGCCCTCCCTTCCGCCACGTAGGCCCGACTACGGTCGACTCGGTCGGCCCCGCGCCGGTATCTCTTCGAGGGCAGGAAACGGTCCGCGGCTAAGATGGTGGAAGGTAGGGCCGCGACGACATCCTACGCCCGGGGCCGCCGCGGGTCAAGACGAATGGCTTCGGGCCGCCCGAAAGCGGCCCGTCCGGCTTGGGATTCAGGCTTATCCGGTGCCCTACCCCAGGTCGTACGGCCCCGGGTGAGTCCATCCTACCACAGCGAGAGATATCACGCCGGCAGCCCTGGGCTCCAGGTTCTCTGCGCCACGGGCTCGGGGAAGAGGAGCTCGGTGCAGCCCCAGACGAGCCAGTCGATACGACCAGGTGACGGGTTTCCCCGTACCCATCTCGTCATCTGGCGCTCGAGCTCGGGGAAGACGCCGACGTGGAAAACCCGTCCGGCTTCGTAGGCGAACACGACCGGCTCGGCCCGCGCCTCCTTTCTCTCCGACGCCCACACGAGCTTGACCGGCAGGTTCGCGCCGCCGTGGCTGAAAACCTTGATGGTACTCTCCACTAACTTGCCGCCTTGATTCTTTTCCGCCACGATCAGCGTGGCACGGCGCCTGTTGTATATTTCTCCAACGGCGGAACCCCAGGTTTCCGGAGATGAATCTCCCGGCAAAGTCGCATCCTCCAAGACAAAGAGGTGGGACGACCGGTCGATGCCGACGGCGCCAATCCCTATCTCGTCTCCGCCGCCGACGGCCGGATCGACGGCGACCACGATGCGCACCAGGTCCGGGGCGGCGCCCACGCGGCCGATGATGTCCTTCCTCCAGAGCGCGCCCTCGACCTCGTCGACCTCGTGCTGCTGCTCCCGGAGGAACGCCTGGATCCCGTAGACGTCGATCTCCGACTTTTGGCACACCTCGATGCCAAGACCCTCCGGCCAGGTCGGCGTCCCGTGGGTAATCAGCGTCTTGTGGCTGTGCCCGTCATTCGTCCCCTGATACTGACTGAGGTCGACCTCAGACGCGGCGCGGATGTCCTCTGGGATCTCCTCGCCCATCTTCCACTGGTAGGTCTGAAGGCCGAGGATGGCCTTGACGGGTCCGATGACGATGCGGTTCGCCAGCGCGGTCGCCCTGGCGTCGCACATCTGGGCCATGATCCCGTCGGGAATCATGATGTTCTGGACGAGTAGCCAAGCGCAGTTCTCGGCGCCCATGGGGAGGATGCTCTGCGTGAGGGTCGCCATCTTCTTCGCCGTCGCCGCGGCTGAGTCGTGCAGCACGTCGAAGTCGTCGCCGATCCCGAAATCCGGGCGGCGGCCCTGCTCCTTGAACCCGCGGAGTGACCGTCCCTCCATCCCTACCGCCTCGACGGTATAGCCGGAAGCGGTCACTAGTCGCGATCGGCTCCACCCTTTTGCCTTGCTGAACTTGCCGATCCGGCGCTCACCCATCGCAGGGTAGTAGGTGGCGATGGCGGACGACTCCAGAGCGAGCGCGACCTCCGAGACGCGCTTGTCGGCGAGGTCCTGCGTGGCGGAGAAGATGATGCAATAGTGCCGGCCCCGGGTGCCGGCGATCACGGCGACGAGCTCGGCCAGGGTGCTCTTGCCGCCGCGGCGAGGCAGGGACAGGATCAGCGGCCGTGGTCGCTCCGGACCCATCTCCCACGCCCAGTCGAGCAGGGGCCGGTGGTGAGGCGCAAAGGGCTTGCTGACCGCGGTCGGGAAGAGCCGGCGCAGCCAGCCCTCACAGTCCTCCGGGAGCCCGTCGGTGGTACCGACCGCGGGGTCAATCCGATCGGCGATATCGGAGAAGAAGGCGGCGGCACTCACTGCACCGGGGCCGACCCTTGACCGCATCCGCAGTCGTTCTTGATGCCCCACGCGCACCGCGGGTGGTCGCTAGCGGTCTCCAGCGGCACCTTGTTCCGGTAGTTTTTGACACATGCTACGACCGGTTCGGTTCGGTTCTCTTCCAGAAGTTCGGAGGCGCGAGCCACCATAAGAAGGTCCGTCACTGCGCCACCTCGAGTGCCTTTGCTCCCACGAGCTTGACCGCACGCCCGTTCCTCTCATCCGGAACGATGGTCCTGAGTCGACTCGCGACCATCGGGAAGTCCTCCGCCGACACAAACTCCCGGAGCACGGCCTCGAACTGGGCGGCCATGACGCGGACCTGCTCGACCGGCATGGTGGCCTCGGCCTGGTTCGCCACTCGGACGACGCGGGCGCGCTTGACGATCAGGCTGGTGATCTCATCTCGCCCGGCCTCCTCGTCGACGCCGTCGGCGATGACGGGCAGGAGCTCCGCCTCGAGGAACTGGAGCAGCCCCTGAGCGAGCGAGGAGGCCTCACTGGCGTTCCCGGCGGCGCCGGCGGACTTGATCGCGTCGAGCTGCCTGCGGATCGACTTCCCCTTGGTCTGGAGCGCGGCCCACGCCGCACCGCTCTCTCCGGTATCGAGCCGGGCGACGGCTTCGTCCTCCAGGCGCTTCAGGATGACCAGCTGGTGGCGCTGCGTCCTCTGGACGTCGTCATCGACGAGGAGCTCGGCGTTCTCCTCGATCCAGCGCGCCGGCGCGTACCTGGACTTCTCGCCAGGAGCGACCTTCTTGCCATTCTCGCCCGCGCTGGGCTCCTGGCCGGTTCCGAAGGCGTAGTGGTCGACACCTTTGGGTGTCTTCCTGCCGTGCAGGTTGCAACGGATGCCCGCCCCCCCCCATCGAGCGTGACAGTTGTGGTCTCCGCCAGGCATCGCCTTTCGCCGCTCCGTCCTGCCGCCGCCGCACCTGGGGAAGACCGCCTCGCCGCAACTGGGACAGACGGCCCGCGGTCCCTTCTTCGGCTTCTTCCGGGGCCACTGGCTCTCGTGGACAATCGGCGCCTCGTATCCGCAGGGACGGCAGACGAAGAGCTGGGGCGGGTCGAGGATCTCAAACCACGGCATCGTCCATCCCTTCGATGACAAAAGATCTGTCGGGAGTGCCGCGCTCGGGGGCGATCAGGTTGACTCGGATCATATCCACTCCGGGCCGAACGTCTCGGCGCCGCGTAGAGCCAGCTGAATACCGCCGCCGGTCCCCGCGTCTCGCTTCATAGCAACTCGGACGGCATGGAGGACGAGCGCCGCGGCTGTGACGTCGCTCTGGACGCTGAGGAGCGACTCCATCGCTCCGATGGCCAGCTCCGAGCCAGTGCCGATCGCGGCCGGTAGGTTCTCGCGGAGCGGCGCGACGCTCATGTCCTGGCTGATCCACCAGACTCCCGCCTCCGTCATGAAGAAATGCTCCTGCGTCCAGCATGGGGCAGTCCCGGCGTGATCTCCGCCGTCCTGCGGTAGGTAGTTCTCGGCCTCGTAGAGGGCTTTCAGCTGCCTGGCGAAGGCCTCCGGAGTCCTCGATTCGAGTTCGAGGCCTCTCATCAGATCTACCGTCCGGAGATCGCCGGCCGTGGCCGCCACGACGCCTATGCCGCCAAGCATGCCGACGACCTTCTCGACGTCGTCGGCGACGATCAGCGAGCCAGCCACGGCACGGCCATCGCTCGCCAGGGCGTGGACGCCGTCGACAGCCGCCGCCGCGATCGTCGTCAACGGTTTGGCTCCTTTACCGGCGGCATCGGGGAGTCAACTCTGATGCTGGGCAATCGACCCGGTCTTGGTGGTGCCGGGGGTCTCTTGCGGGGAGGCCCCGAGGAGTAGGGACGGAAGAGCCCGATCCATCGGAAGAATCGCTCCGTGATCGTGTCGCTCATTTCGTAGCCTTCTGAAGGGCGCGCCGCTGTTTCTCCGACTCCGCCCTGGCCTTCTTCATTCTCTCAGGGTCAGATCTCACCTCGTCGGCGCGGCGAAGTGAATCGAGATCGGCAGTTGCTTCCCACCGAATCTCCTCCTTTTTCTGCCGTGCCGACCGCGAAAGGGAAGCTGGAGGGCTGCTCTTGGCGGGTTTCTTGGGGGCGGGCTTCTTGGCTGGCTTCTTGGTGGTCTTGGTGGCCATTCTTTTCCCTCGGTGTTGGTCTACGTGGCGAGGACCAGCTACTCCGCCGGCTCCTCGGGGAAGTCGTCTTCCCGCTCTTCTCGCTCTTCCCGCATCGCTTGCGACGCCAGGCAGGAGAGGCTCTTGGCGTGGAAGGAAACCACCTCCGCAGCTGTCATCGCATGTCGTTCTTGCCAGTCAAGCAGCCACTTTTCTGCCTCGTTGATTGCCCTAGCAGCGGCGAGCGAGCGAGAAATCTTCGTCACGAGCCGTCTTCCATGGCGTCCAGTTTAGCCCTCTCGCACAGGAAGATGAGCCGCTCCAGAGTGAGGTTTGAGTGGGAGGTTCCGAGGCCGCCTTCCGGCTTCTCCCAGATCACAAGGACGGACGTGGCGCCAGAGTCCTTGATTTTCTGGCCTGCGAGCTCCAGGGCATCCGCAGGGGTTGCGTCGAAGCTGTCGCCGTCGGCTACGGCGGACAGGCGCCGAGACTCGCGTTGCTCCGCGAGCTCGTCGGCTACGAAGTCGGTCACGGGTCTCTCCGCTGCGTCAGCGCCAGTCCGTCGGCTTGCCGCTTTCTGGGCCGGGTTCTGCTCCGCCCCGGCGCCGCCGTCGCCAAATACGAGCCGCTCAAGCGCCTCAAGGAACTCCAGGTTTTCCCTTGAGAGGAGTCGGTTTTTGCGTATGGTCGACTGGTCCACGAGGGACTCCTATGCCGGATCCGTGGCGAGATCGTCTCCCGCCAGGATCTTGAAGTCTTTCAGGCGGGTGACCTCGACCTGGACGTCGTGCTCGGAGCAGTAGAGCACAGCGTGGTCGCCGATGGCGCCCTTCTCGATCAGGACGACGCCGCCGTAATTGGTGTCCAGGAGGACTCCCGGGCCGGGAGGTTTGCCCGTTTCTACCCAGCTCACCTTGCGGCCCTCGGTGACCTCGTCCCAGCGCTTGGGGTGGCGGTAGACGTCGTCGAACGCCGGTACAGGCGGAAAGTCGGGCGGGAGCAGGTCGTCCTCGGCCTCGATGACTTCGGTGCCCTTCGGGAGTCCTTCGGCGTCCGGCTCGTCCTTCTCCAAGCCGTCCAGTTTCTCGAAGACGGTGACCTCGTCGAGCAGTTGGTCCGCACGGAGATGCTTTTCCTCCCACCGGAGTTCGACCTCGGCGCGGCCCTTCTCGTCCCGGACGGTATCGGCCGCTACGGCCCCGGGCCCGATGGTGTAGACCTGCTCGAAGATCATCGTCCCGCCGCCCTTGTCGCATCCGGTGAGCATGACCTCGACAAGCCCCATGACCTCCTGGGCGCCGACGGTAGCGACGCCGAGGGAGGGGAGGGCTACTGGACTTTCCAACCATCGGGCGTGCGCCAGGCCCAGCCGCCGCCCAAGCGCCGTCCGGTCGATCTGCCCCCGGAGTCCGGCCAGCATCCCGTGGGCCTTCTCGGGGTGCGCCGTCTCCCACACCTGGAGGTGCGCGAGGAGCCAGTCGTCGGGGTCGACGTCGGTGGCGAGTAGCAAGGGTAGGTGAAAGCTCACCGCCCCCGTCTCCGTATCGGCCCTCACTTCTCCGTCTTCGACGACGACCATTGAGCGCATGTCGAAAGCCTGGTTGTAGAGGGTGACCCGGCCGCGATGGCCGCCTTCGCATCCTTTCGGCGTCAGCACCAGGGCCAGAAGGACGATGCCGGACTGGGTCGGGTTATGGACGGTGAGTTTCTCGGCTGTCAGTTGCATGGCTCTCCTTCCGTGAATGAGTTTTGCTCTCTGCGGCTCAGGGAGGACCAACAGCGCGCACGCGGCCCCCTGATGATCAAGAGTGCCGCTACGCAGGTGAACGGCCAGGCAAAGGCGGAAAGGGCTTCTACGATCAGTTGCATGTCAATACTCCGGGAATGCCTTGGCCAGGGCGTCCGTGCCGACGGACCGACCGAAAGCGTATCCAGCCGCCGCCTCGGGGTCGACGAGGCGAGATACGGCTTGGCTGTTCAATTGGTCCCTGGTGAATTGGTCCGCGCCTTCACAGGCGTTGCCCTCGGAGTCGATCGTCTCGATCTCGTCCATGAGCCGCCGGGCGTCGACGTCAGTAAGGTCGAGCCCTTTGCAGATCTGGTGCGCGCTGAAGAGCGGCAGGAAGCGACGCTCGTGGGGGTAGCTGGGATCGTCGTTCTTCATCAGGACTCCCGGAGTGCGTTGAATTCGTCGTCGGTCAGCATCACGTAGGAGATCGTGACCGCGGGATCGCTACCGTCCTCGGCGTCCGCTCATCCATCCGAGGATCAGCTCCCCGACGGCCTGAGCCGAGGTGTCGGCGGGGAGGACGTTGAAGGTCGAGTCATAGCCGCTGAGGAGGAGCTTGTCGAGTCTCAGGTGGGGCTTCTTCAGTTCCACTGGGCGCTCCTCTTGGATTGAAAGACGAGCTCCCCGTCCGGACGTTTCCAGGCGCCCACGTCTCCGGTCAGCTCGATCAGTTCGCCGGTCGCGCGCGGCCCGTGGTGCCTGTCGAGGCTGCGCCTCAGCTTCTCAACGGCCTTGGGGCTCATCTCACGCATCGCCTTGCTCTCGCCGTCCTGGAGGCCCTCCAGGACGCATGAGCCCAGCAAGCGAACCAGGTCCCAGCGGAGCCGCTTCAGCGTAAAGGGCGGCGGCGCCCCTGCTTCGATCCCCCACTCGATGCGCTTCAGCATCAGGTAGGCGCCGTAGAAGCTCAGGGCGAGCATCAGGAAGGCGCCTGCGACGTAGACGGGCGTCGTCACGAGCTCGGACCCTCGGGGATCAATCGCTGCTTCCAGCTCTTGACCTCCCTCTCTGTCTTGCGCAAGGCCTCCAGGGCGTCAGCGGCAAGCGGTGGCGGCATCTGATCCCACGCGACCTCATCGAGCAGGACCACGAGATTTTCCGCCGTCTCACTGACCTTGGCCGTCAAGAGTCCTAAGAGCGACGCCTCGCCGAGGGCTTCGGCCATGCGCTCCAGTTCAGTTTCTTCGTCCATCAGCCCATGCCTCCGATGTCGTGAGGGGTGTAGTTTCTTGGCTTCAGAGTCACTTTCATCTTCATTTCTCCATTCTTCTGTTGCGGGGCCGGAGCGCCCGGCCGCCTGGAGCGCCGCGTCGATCTTCCCGTCCTCGGTGATAACTCCGACGAGCTGCGCTGCTTCGCCTATCAGCCCAGCCGCCGGCGGCCGAAGCCTCGGCAGCGAGTCGTCGGATGTTCTATCCTTCATTCTGCCCCGCCTCGGTTGGGAGTCCGTCGACCCGAGGCCGGAATCTCGTTCAATCGTTGCCGCTCTGGCGGATAACGGCTCCACTCTTCAAGCGATTGCTCGGCCTCGCCGTGTCGCGTCTTCGGCGACGCGAGGGCCATCAACGAGGACTGCTCAGGGTACCCTTGGGGTGCTTCATTCTCCATTCCTGTATCCTAGCCTACTCGCCTACTGCTCTGGGTAGGCACCGCAAGTCAGCTCCAGCTCGTATCGGCGGCCGTTCACCTCGATCGAGCAGTCGCGCGTGCCGCGTTTGCGGTCCGCCGTGTGTGTGGGTCGTTTCCCGCTCATGGTCTTTCTCTCTTGTTCAGAACTCGGCGGCCGGCAGGCCCCTCCTTTCCCTTCGCGGGCACTCGGCCCGCTCCTCGGGTTCGAAGGCCCGGCCGCCGATTCCCTGATCCTAGCCTATCCGCCTAAGATCGTCAAGCGGTATCGGTACCGGTATCGTGTACTTCGTAGCAGAAGCCGCACAGGGCCTTGCCGCGCTTCCCCGTCCGGGTCGCCAGGCGCGAGCACCCCTCGCCCCTGACGACGCTCTCGCAGACCATGTCCCGGGGCGCCTCGCTGACCACGAGCTCGTCGAGCGTCGTGCCGAGGACGCGCCGGCGGGGTCTCTGCGGCTCCCGGAGTTTCTGCCGCTCGCGCGTCAGCTCGGCCTTGCGGGCCAGGAAGGCGGCCGACTTCACAGCGTCTCCTCGGCTGGCCAAGCCATCTCGCGCAGCGCCCTGTCGAGATCATCCAGCGCTGCGTCGGCGTCGAGCTCGCCATCGGCGTCCTCGCGATCGTGCAGCGAGATCGCCATGATAGCGTCACGATAGAGGGGCTCCAGGACCGACATGCGTCGCGCGAAGCCCGATAGGTCGGCTACGTCAACCGTCCGTCCCCGGTTGAACCAGGGCCACCTGGTGGCTCCATAGAGCCTGGCGAGACGATCTCGGTCCCGTTGGTTCATGACGGCGTCTCCGTGGCGACTCGGTTGCGACGTCGGACTGCTTTGATTCCTTCCAGGACGATGCGCGTCACAATCTTGTCCGGCTCTGGCCTACGGGGAGAGCAGTACATCGCGACGAAGCGTCCCTGCCTTCGAGCGTCGGCCGGCCGCAATGGTTCGCCGGGGCCTGATTTGCATCCCAGCTCAAGAGGCATTCCGGGCAATGGCGAAACCCGAACGACGCCTCCACGGCAGGCCAGGCACCCGGATTATGCGCACTCTCCTCGGTCGCTTTAGTCCTCTCCAGCATATCCTCGTCATTGGACTCTTCGCCTATCGGTACTACTACCCATCTGATGCCCGGGGCGAAATCATCAGCGTGACACTCCGGACACCGCGGCGGAGGTCGATCTCCCGGATCTTCTCGTGGTACCGACACCTGAACGGACTCGTCGAGCTTCCCATCGATCCAGAGCGCCACTTCATGGACCCCGGTGTCGGGGACGGCGACGCACGGGTCGAGCAGGGCGACTCCCCGAGCCGAGCATTTTCGACACCTGAGCTGGGGATCGACCCCGAAGGTGTCTTGGTCAGGTCCGCCGGCGGGAAGCTCCTCGGTCACTTCGTCGTCGTCGAAAAGTACCAGGACTTCTTCGAGTGCTTCCCGGACGGCATCGTCCCTCTCGTGGTCCGGGTGCGTGTTCTCCTCGCGTTCGTTGGGAAGCGCGGCGAGCATCTGCTCGACGACGCGGCGGACGTGCCGCGGGGCGTCGGCTCCCGGAGTGTCGTCCTCGACGTATCTGACCAGGATGTGGGCGGCGCTGATCGGGTCGTGCTCGCAGTCCTCCGAGAGCCGAGGCCCCCAGGCGTAGCAAGCCAGGCAGAAGGGAGCGGATCCGGACCTGGAAAGGGACTCCCAATTCCCCCTCTTTCCCCCTTTCCCCTCGTCGAGCGCCTTCTTGAAGGTCATCCACGCCCGCCGCTGGTCTTCGGCCTCGGCGCGCAGCCTGGCGATCAGGGGGTCGTCCCCCGGATCCATGTCGGTGAGGACCTCCAGTCTGTCGGCGGCCTGATCCAGGAGGGCGTTGAGGGTCTCCTCCGGCTCCCTTGTTTCCTCGGCCTCCGCCTCGATCGCATCGTTGAACTCGACCATGCTGGCCGTTAAGGCTTGGAGGTTGGCGAGCTCATCCGTCCTCGTCTCTTCGTCCTCCCGAGCGTTCGACGGCCCGGTGACGATCATCTGACCGCGCATTCTGTCGCCCCTCTGCACGTCTCCTGGGCAGCGTCGTCGCGGTGATCGGGGCAGAAGTCCGCGTCCTTCACCTGGGTCCAGCCGTTCACGCCGCGCTCCCGCGTAGTCGCCTCGCACCCGTCGGCGTCGCAGGTCCACGCTAGGAACGTCTCCCACTCGACGGCCTCCCCGTTGGCCTCGCTGATCGCCTCCAGGGCTTCCTTCAGGCCCGTGCCTGCCTCAAGGAGCAGCCGCTCCTTTTCCTCGGCGCTCACGCCTTCCTTCCACGTCGGTGTCATCGTCAGCATCTCACGCCCTCCGTTTTCCAGGTCGGGAAATCGCTCATCGGGTCTCTCCTTTTCGGTTTCAAGTTCATCAAAACGGTGTCCTCGCGCGGCATCGGTGTTCACTTGGATCGCTCCTTGCGAGGCGTCACGCCGAAATCTGTCGTCTGCTTCCTCATCGGTCGGCCGTCCAGCTGCACACGCTCCCCGCTATCCGGGTCGTATCGCTGGAAGGGCCTCCCGCGGTCCACGTTCAGCAACGCCGATGGAACGGCCGGAATGAGCGCAGGGGCAGGGTCTACGACGGTCTCCGATGCCCCCAGCTCGGGATCAGTCGCGGTCTCGGGGTTCGGTGTGTCCTTCTTCAAGGCGGACAACCAGGCGGACGTCCCAGCCGGCCAGCGAGGCGGCCCAAGGTTGGATAACCGTCCGTCAGCACCCTTGAGAAGGACCCGGCGAAAGGATGCACGGGGCCACGGTCGCCCAGTTGCGATCCTCGCATGCAATTCTTTCAGAGTCACAACTCCATACTCCTTCCTTCTCCGGTGAAGAAGTCGGCCGTCCGCTTCCGCGTCGTGAACACAGGGATAGGCCAACCGCCAGTTTTTCGTTACGTCGAACCGGGTCATCCAGACACCGTCGTCCAATTCGACGATGACTCTCTCTTTCGCTGCGGTGTTCACAGGTCGTCCTCCTCGCCGTCGGGCCGTCGCCATCAAAACGGTGTCCCCGAGCCGATGGTCAGCTGCTCCCGCTCAAGGCGGGCGGTTTCACGGCCGCGGAGCTGCATACGAGAAGCGTCGAAGTCGAGCGACACCTCACCGATACCCACGCCGTCGCGGACCTTGCGGACGTGGACGACGAGCTCGCGCGGGTCGACGTAGTCAGGGTTTTCCCGGTCGTTCGTCGGATACTGGCCGGCGTCGAGCTCGTCCTTCGCGAACTGCCACGGTCGGGATACGAAGAACACCCTGGCCGAGTGCTCTTCCAGCTCACCGCAACCGCGCAGGTCCGAGAGCCGCGGGTTGTAGCCTCCGCGGCGCACCATGTCTCGGCTGAGCTGGTGTAGGGCGACGATCGGAATCCCGAATTCGATGCCCAGGCTGTGCAGGGACCGGGCAGCCTCACCGAGCCCCATCATCTTCTCTCCCTGGGTGTGGCCGAGATCCATCAGCCCCAGGTAGTCGACGACGACAAGTCCCAGGGCCTCTGCGGCGTGCGCATGGCGGCAGGCGGCGATGACCGAGCGGCTCGTCTGGTCGAAGTTCGGGTCCAGGATCCAGCAACCGGCCTGGAGAATGTCGTGGCGGATGTCCTCGACTCGAACGACTTCCTCACCAGTGAGCCTGCCCCATTTGAGCGCCGTGTGGTCGACTCCTGCTTTTGCAGCCAGCAGCCGCTGCGCGATCGCCTTCCCGGTCATCTCCAGGCTGAAGTGGAGGACGCGCTGCCCGAGGACGTGCGCGACGTGGTCCGCGAAGGCCAGCGCCAGGACGCTCTTGCCGTGACTCGGTCGGCCTGCGACGAGCGTCAACCCGGGAGCCAACGGCAGGTAGCGGTCGAGCTCGACGGCGAACGACGGCAGCGTCGGCGGTGATGCTCCCGGCTCAGGAGGCATGGCAGAATCGAGGATCTGCTCCATGCTCTCGGCGTCGCCAACGCCCGGGCCGAGGTCGGCGATCCGGTCGAGGCCGGCCTGGGTACGGCTCAGGGCCAGATCAAGGTCTTCTTCCTGGACTCCGGCCTTTGCCAGCGTCCCACAGAGCCGGACGGCCAGGCGCCGACGGTAGCGCTCGCGGATGATCTCGACGTAGGTCTCCCAGCGGCCGAGGTCTGGCAGCTCGAGGTCAAGACCTGCCAGGTAGGCCATCCCGCCCACCTGCTCCCAGTCGCCTGCGCTTTCGAGCTGCGCCTGCAGCGTCCTGAGGTCGATCTCGCTTCCCGCGTCGTCGATGGCGACGAAGGCGCGCCAGACGGACTGGTGACGCTCGAGGTAGAACATCTGGGCGGTGATCTTGGCGGCGAGCTCCGGGAGTAGCTCCGGGCGCAGTAGGACGACCGCCAGGACGGCGCGCTCCGTCTCCTCGGAGTGAGGAAGGGCGCGGCCCTCTGGTGACTGTTCAGCCATTTTCCTTAACGCCATCGGAAGGGTCAGGGAGGAACGCCATGATCGGGTTGCCCCCGTACTGTACGACTACCGAAATCCAACAGTCGCGACACAGCTCGTCTCCGAAGATCTTCGCCTCCTGACCGCATTCGGCGCAGGTCAGCTTCAGGATCATCCACTCGCGGGCGTCCGCCATGCTCGCCACGTTCCAGGTGTCGCCGTCGTCAAAGTCCACGCTGTAGCCGTCCGTCTTGAGGATCGTGAGCTCCTCGCCGTAGGGGTCCATGATCCGATCGCCGTCGGCGACGACGTCGTCGCCCTTGATTTCTCTCCAGGTGCTCATCTCGCCTCCAGTTCTCGTATACCGCACTCGCGGTGGGTCTCGTTCTCGACTGGGCACCAGGTCAGTAGCTCGTCCCGGAGCATCGCCCGGACGGTCCTCTTCTGCGGCCAGAACGCTCGGCCAGGGCCAGACATCTCTGGGCCTGAATCTCCGAACCACCAGAGCCGGCGCCCGGATTTCAGGTCGCCCAGGACCCTTTCTTGCGCGCTCATCTCGTCGTAGGGGGCGATTTCGATTTTCTGGTAATCGGCGTTCGACATCATCTTGAATTCCTTTCAACAGGATTGTTTCAGTTCTCGTATACCGCACTCGCGGTGGGTCTCGTTTTGGACGGGGCACCAGGTCAGTAGCCGAGATGTCTGGCCCTGGCCGAGCGTTCCTCCTGTAACCGCTCCCTGAACGCCGATCTCTTCGCGGTATCCCAAACCGCCTGATAGGAGCGAGCTAGCTGCTCGGCTTCACTCTTAGGATTCTCGACGATGCACTGGGAGGCGATCACTTTGCCGTCTACCTTGACGTCGATGCTGTCGAGATCGTAGTCGACGTCACCGTCGGGATACGCTACGGCAACGCTTCCGTCGCCAACGATGAACACACTCATCCTGCCCTTCCTTCCCGCTCCTGGCGGATCTGTTCTTCTCGTTCCCTGTCCGCGGCGTTGAGCTCGTCCTGCTCGGCGTCGCGCCGGCGCTTCGCGTCTCTAGATCCGGTCATCTTCGGTGGACCGAAACGGTCCGCTTCTCGCTTCATCGGGGGGTAGGCTTTCCGATCGTCTTCCCAGCACCGCTTATTGACGAACGCAGCGCCATGCGGAAGGTACTGCCCACCCTCCTTGACGTAGACCTCAGCCTGCGTCTCACGGAGGAAGTCCAGGAAGTCGACGACGGGATCGGGATCCCGGTGAGCCGGAGCCAATTTGCTCCAGGTAGCGCACGCCTTCGATCGGCCGGTCTTCGCCGCCGACGGCATGAGCGACCACCAGGCGTCAAAGTCGCGCTCCGCCTTCGGTTGGGAAGGAGAATCTGCGACACGCTCACATGCTTCGCAAGATGTCTCTGTCTCCCTCTCTGTCTCCCTCTCTGTCTCCCTCTCTGTCTCCCTCTCTATCTGTCGATGGGGCATCGATGGGGCATCGATGGGGGCATCGATGCCCCCTAGAAGGTATGGGTAAGCGGGTCCGTGATAGGCCAGAAAATCCTCTATGAGCCCGGATCCTCGTGCTTCTTCAACGAGAGCAGCAATCGATACGACGCGGGTATCCTGTCTTTTCGGCTTGCCGTCCTTCCCTTGGCTCTGTACGGGGTCCGGACCGTACTCATGCCGAAAATGATCCCGGATCCACACCCATTCCGTCTCTCCGTTGTACTGAATAAGTTCCACCTCATGGAGCATAGCAAGGGCCATCGATGCCCCATCGATGCCCCATCCACGGTCTGCCGCGATGTACCCTGGAGGCAGGTAGAAGATGCCGAGCGCGGAGCCGTGAGGGCACGACAAAAGGTAACCTGCCAGGCTTTGCGCGCGCAACTGATCTAGGCTCTCGCCTCGGATCGATCGGCCGACTCGGCCGGTGTGTATTCGAGGGGAGACCTTGAAGAATGGACGGCTCACTCGTCAGGCTCCGGCGAAGATTCCTCTCGTGGTGCTCCGACCTCATGGAGGCGTAGAAGCTCGTCAGATAGAAGCTTGATTTCATCCCAACGAAGATTTAAATGTTGGTCCATCGATTCGTCTCCGCCCAGCCGCCACCCCTTGTGAATCTTGATCCCCCCGTCGCCGACCTCGACGACCTCGACGACCAGACGCGGTCGAGATAACCGTCCGTCAGCACCCTTGAGAAGGACCCGGCGAAAGGATGCACGGGGCCACGGTCGCCCAGTTGCGCTCAAGATTCACCTCCCTGCCCGCCACCGGCCCGCGCCTGCGCCTCCAGGTTCTGACGCCTGGTCGAGTCGAGGCCGGCGATGTCGTCGCAACGCCGCCGCTCCGTCTCCGCCTCGACCTCGGCCGCCGCGGCATCCTTCAGCCCCCGGCGGTGCCCTCTCCAGTATTCTTCCGTTGCGTTTTTGAGGTAGTGCCTCTCATACCACGCG
>SDBT01008842.1_pt1 | contig 16399 bp, 15 predicted proteins | sample 2277101 | NCBI WGS metagenome assembly SDBT01 (sample SAMN10404973, study PRJNA504765) | marine sediment metagenome | isolation source: marine sediment core GS10_PC15, 103 cmbsf | place: Arctic Ocean: Southern Knipovich Ridge | collected 2010 | reverse complement strand
TGGCAAGCTGATGACGACAGCAGAGCCGCATCGAGAGGTGGGCGCCTCAGGACGCCTGCTATCGTACAACGATCTCGCGGCCCGAAGCCTCTCCATCGTGGTCATGGGAATGAAGTTGTCCTACAATCATTCCGCGAGAAACTTCTCGCGAAACTCCGCCGCGAGCTTATCGCCGGCCGCTCCGACCAGCTTCCCAACAATTGGATGGATCACGAGGCCGGTCACCGTGCCCGCGAGACCGGGCAGGTACTTGACGAACCACTTCTTGACATAGTCCATGGTGGACAGGTCGGGCTCATCTGACATCACAGCTTCTTCCAGCTCTTGCGCTCTTTCCAGGGCACCATCGCGCAACTCCGCAGGGGCTTTCTCTCGCACATCGGTCTTGAGCTCCTCGAACATCTTTCTCAAAAGAGCGAGCTCTTCATCGGTAGCCGTTGACGCCGGGCGACCCGAGGATTGCACCTGCTTGATTCCACGCCCTACGGCGATCTGGCCGGACGTATTACCGGTGATGTTGACATGGATCTCGTTTTTTGGGTCGTCGTTCTTGCTCATGGTCTATCTCCCGCAGAGGTCTCAGCGCCGGAAAAGCTCGTTGATTTCGGAGCCGCTGCGCTCCATCCGGTTGTTGTTGAGGTCGCAGTCGTCGTTGCCCCGGTTCTCGTCCCTCCTGATATCCGGGCGGTAGACGATGACCAGTCGATAAACAGGGGGAAATTCTCCCTCTGCCGGCGAGGAAGCATCCCACTCTCTTTCGTACTGGACCGCCGCCTCCTGTCCCGGGGCCAGCCTCCGGAAGTCACGTCGGGCAACCACTTCCGCCCGATCACTGCCGAGAGAAATCTCCAAGAGCTGGATCTCCTGTTGCTCTCTACCCGACTCGTAAGCTCCCTGACCGACGTTTTTGACCACCCCGGTGATACGAACCGTTCCCCGAAAGCGTTGGCTCGCGCTGCCAAGGGTGCCTTGTTTCATGGAGGCTCTCGACACGATCCCAAACTCGATTCCCACCGCGGCCGGATCGGGACACTCCGTGGAAAGCGCCGTTGCCTTTCCGGCAAGAAGAACTCGGTGCGGACCGTCCGGCCCGTTGTGCGCAATGGATAGAATCGCTTCCAGCGAGCCCAAGGACAGGGGAGCGAATACCGCTTCGATGGTGCATGAGCGGCCTGGGTTGAGGACCGTTCCCCGGCAAAGGTTGCGCTCGACCGCGAAGTGGCTGGTATCTCCAGTGATTCTGACGTCTTCGATGATGAGAGGCCCGCTTCCCTGATTGGCGACCTCTATGGTTGCCGGTTTACTTCTGGTTCGAAGAAGTTGGTCGCCAAAGTTTATCTTCGCGGGCCGGAGATCAACGATTGGCTGCGTTCCGAGCCCGGTGAGCATCACCCGCTGTGGACTTCCCTCGGCGCTGTGCAGGATATCGATCGCCGCGTTTCGGGATTCGAGCCTACTCGGTTCGAAAGCCACGAGGATCTTGCAGCTTCTATCAGGATCGATAGACGAACAAGCGTGGCTCAGAGAGAAGTCGTTCGCGCCTTCGCCAACCAGATCGATGGATCGAACTGTGAGCTTTCCCGTTCCGACGTTTGCGATTCTGATCTCGCGTGGTTCGCTCCTTTGCAGGAGCAACTGCTCACCGAAATCGAGCCGAAGCGCGCTGAGCTCGATGAGCGGGCGAGTGCCTCTTCCAAAAACGAGAACGTTGTGCGGGCTCCGGGCGGCGTTGTGAGCCAATATCAATTCGGCCCTTCGCCGTCCGGCGGCGGTGGGGGAGAATTGGACCTCGATGGTGCATTGAGACCGCGGCGCGATGGCAGTTCCCAGGCAATTGTGGCGCACGATCGTGAAGTCACCCCGATTCTCGCCATGGAACTCGATACTTGTGACAGACAGAGGGCCGCTTCCTTCGTTGGTCAGGGTGATCGGTCTCCTGTCACCTGGCAGGCCGACGAGTTGATCACCGAAATCAACTCTTGCCGAGCTTATTCGGGCCACGGGAATCGTACCTGCACCGGTCAGTGACACGAGGCTGCTGCCTTCACCGGCATTGTGGTTGATCCGCAAGCTCGTCTCCCGGGAACCCACCGCGGCGGGCGCAAAGGAAATTCGGATGGAGCAGGTTTCTCCGGGATCGAGCGTCGCTCCAGAGCAAGTATCCGGGGCCTGCGTAAAATCATCGAGATCGCCGCCGACTCGCTCCACACCTTCGTCGGCTATGATGAGTGGCCCGGTGCCCTCATTGGCGACCCAAAGCGACAGCTCTTCGCTTCTTGTCCCCAAAAGCCGTGGGCCGAAGTCCAACCGGTTGGAGCTGAGCCGGGCCACCGCTTCGGTTCCGGTTCCGCTGAGGAGCACATTGTGAGACTCGCCGGGAGCATTGTGGGATATCGTGAGCGACGCTTGCCGTCGTCCGGTGGTCCGCGGCGAGAAAACGATCGAGACCCTGCAGGTTTCGTTAGGGGCCAGCGAGGCGCCCGTACAAGTGTTGCCTTGCAGGTTGAAGTTTCGGGGATCCTCTTCGGTGGTGGAAACGTTTTGTATTCGCAAAGGTCCGGTGCCGTTGTTGCGCAGCGTGACCCGCTTTTGCCTGCTGCTCGAAGCGACCAGCAGGTCGCCAAACTCCAGGGCGGTGGGCTCCAGGCTGACCAAGGGCTCGGTCCCCGTTCCCCGGAGTGGGACGCGGAAAGGACTTTCTTCGGCGTTGTAAGAGATGGCCAGCGCGGCGCTTCGGTCGCCTGTTGCACGTGGATTGAAATGGACCAAAACGGTACAGGAGCTGTCCGGGGCCACCGAGGTACCGGAGCAGTTGTCGGCAACGATGCCGAAGTCGGCGGCGGCGGAAGCTTCGAGCGATACGGACGCAATCTCCATCGGACCGTTACCGTGGTTCGCAACGGAGAGGGTCTGCGCCGTGCTCCGGGTCGCCACTTGCTGGTTCACGAAAGCGAGACTCGGCGGGCTCACCTGGGCAAGCGGGTACTTGAACCAGGGTCCGACCCACCAGAGAAGGAAAGAGCTCACGGTCACCACCAGCATAAAGAGCCCCAGCTTGGCCAGCGAAAGAAAGCCTCCACCGTTTTTGGGTGGCGTGACGGCGGGCTCGGGGCCGGACGGCGACTCGGGCTGATAGACCAGCGTTTGGTCCAAGCCCCGCGGTTTGGGCTCCGGGATGGGTTCTGGCTCGTGCTTGGATTGCGGCTCTTTCAGCTCTTCGGTTGGCTCGCCCTCTTCTTTTTCTTGCGGGACGGGCAAAGGGCTCAAAAGAAGGTCCAGATTGTGCTGGGTGACCGCGCTGCCGAGCTCGTCGCCCAGAAACTGACGAATCTCCAACGCCCGGGCAAGGAAGTCCCTGGCCGCATCGCTGTCATCTAGACAGAGGGCTCGGGTGCCAACTTGATGGAGACTCCATGCTTCATCCGCTTTGTCTCCGAGGACCCGAGCTGCCTGGAGACACATTTGCAGTACGCGAGACCAAGCGCCCCACCGTCCCACGAGCGCAAAGGCCCCGTCGATTACTCGGGCCAAGCGTAGGAGATCCGCCCACCTTCGGGTTGCCACGGAGGCTTCGAGAAGTTTCATGAGAGCGGTGCTTTCTCCGACGATCTTCTGAGGCTCGTTTCGATGGGCTTCAGCCCAACTCGTGAAGTGAGTCAATGCTTTGTCGAGCCAGGAAGCGGCATCCAACTCTTGCTCGAGCCACGGCACCAGCGACCGTACAAGGCCGTAGCGTTCCTTCTCCACCTGGACCAAGCTGCGTAACTGCAGAGCCTCGAGCGCCGGTCGAACGTCAGAGGCGCCGGTGATGGCATTCAAATGTTCGGCATCGGTGAACGCGCCCCCGAGGAAGGCGAGCAGACCGAGAAGCCGCCTTTCCGAGTCGGGGCGTGATGTCTGTGCCTGGCTGATCGCGGTGTCCGGCGAAACAGCCTTCCGAAACCGGCGCGCGATCTCTTGGAGAGAGACGTTGTCGTCCTGGGCCAAAGCCAGGGCCTGGAGCAGACGCAGCGGGTGCCCGGCGAGAGTCACACAAAGCGCCTCGGCTCCAGAACGATCTTCGTCGGTCAAAGGACCCGCCACGGTCCTCTCCACGAGCGCGAGGGCGTCCTCTAACGGGAGGCCTCCGAGCGCCATGGCGCGAACCTCTCCAAAGAGGCGGCGCTCGGTGGACGCCAACAGGAAGATGCAGGCGGGCGCAACATCCATGAGTCGCTCCACGTCCTCCCTCGGCCACTCCACGTCGTCGAGCAAAACCAGAGCTTGCTTATCTTGGAGACTATGTCGAAGCGCGGCACCCGTTGCCTTGTAGGGAAGGCTGGTTTCATAAAATGCATCCCAGAGAGATTGCGCCACGTCCTCCATCGGCTGGTGCCTGGCGGAGAGGTACACCACACCATCTCGAAAGCCCGACGAGCCGGGATGGTAAGCCAAGTGACGAAGAAGGGTTGTCTTCCCCAGACCCGCTTCGCCGTGAAACGCCACGGGAAGGCCGGTATCGAACGCCAAAGCAGCGGCTCTCACCTCGGGCTTGCGATCGAGAAGACCAGGAAACGGGCGCGGACGGAGGAGAACCGGAGTGGGACGGGGACGGGGACGGAGCGCCTCTTCGGGAACGGTCACGTTCACCACGCCCCCCTGCACGGGTCCTATCTGCAAAATGTTGTTGCCGATGGCAACCTGACCGGTGACGTTTCCTTCGATGTGCGCCTGTATGCTTCGAGGTTGATTAGGCTCCACCATGATTTGTTACCCGGGACCGGATTTTTCCGTATTATAGCCGAGCCGGTTGCCGATCTGGAGCAAGGCTGTGTAGAACTAGCCCTGCGGGCGGAATAGACAAAGTCGCCAATCGACTTGTCATTCCAACTGAAACTACCTCATAATCTCTTTGAATCGGCGAAATGACATCGACCTAGCTTTTTGGTCAGGGGGGACACATGTGGCGCCTCTTGATTCTAATAGTGCTTGTCGTGGTCGGCTTGCTTTTTCTCTTTCCCGAAGAAGTTGGCCAGTTGACCGAGACTGCAAAAGAGGAAGTGGAAGACGTAGTCGACGCTGCGAAAGAAAAAGTCGGTATCGGAGGCGGGGAGGTGAAAATTCTGCCCGCCGACACGACCGATCAAGATCTACGACTACTCGCTGCGGCGGAAGCGGGACAACTGAGCGGCGTGAAGGCCTTGCTGGAATCCGGGGCCAAGGTGAACGCGAGAGGCTCGGATGGCTCGAGCGCCCTGGTGCTCGCTGCGGCCGGGGATCACACCGACATCCTGCGCCACCTTCTCCAGGCCGGCGCTCAAGTGGACGCCCGGGCGAGCAACGGAAGAACCGCTCTATTAACCGCTACTGGGAAAGGCTACTTAAAGACGGTTGAAATCTTGCTGGGAGCGGGAGCGGATCCGGACATTCAAACGAAGAGCGGGAACTTCGCCCTGATGGAGGCGGCTCAAATCGGCCACCCGGGAATCGCCCAAGCTCTTTTGAATGCCGGCGCCAACGTCCAATTGAAAACCATGAACGGCTGGACGGCGCTCGCCATGGCCGAAGACCGAGGGCACTCCGAGATCACTCGCCTCCTGCGTGAAGCGGGAGCAACGCCCTGAGCCCACTAGGAAGTTGCCAAGGCTTGCAACTTCAGGCTAGTCGGTGGATCGACTTTTGTCATCATAGATCATGTCTGTCGAGCCGACGGTGATTTGGTCCCCCGGCTGAAGCCAGTGTTCGGTGACTCGCTGTCCGTTGACCCGCGTTCCGTTGGCACTTCCGAGGTCCACCAGACGAAGCGCGTCTTCGAAGAAGACGATTTCGGCATGTCGTCGAGAAACAGCCGAGTCATGGATAATGATGGAGCTCGATTCGTCTCTGCCGACGGTCGTGACCGGAGAAGTGATCGCAAAGCGCTTTGTCCGCCCGTCTCTGGCTTAATCCATGTAATGGTGTCGGTGCCGGGCTTGGTCTCTTCTCGCTCTTCCAGAAGCACGTCATATCTTGCTTCACCCTCCTGGACCACTCGAACCTGGGTCACAAAGGGGGGATGGTTGACGATCTCGTGGTAGTACTGCATGAGCTCGGCCGTATGCTCGACCACGTAGGGCAAGATCGTTCTTCCTATGAGGTCGTAGAGGTGGGTTCTCTTTTTGTACAGGGGGTCCTCATTACCAGAGCTTCTTCCGATCGTCTCGATCGCCCAGCCTTGACATTGGTCCGCCACCTCCGGCAATGGAGTAGGCAGGAACGCATTCGGGTAGAAGTTCCGGGTCGGGCTCTTCATAATCTCCACAGGATCGAACCCAATATCCCCCGGCACGTCTCCGGAGAGCTCGACGTAGCAGGTGCTCTCGTTTGGGCCGCTCCGATCGTTGGTGAGGTCGCCATATTTTCTCTTGAGCCTGGAGGGGATCTCCATCGAGGTAGGCCACCATTCTCCCTCGTTGAGCCCCTTCGCCCAGTCGGGTTTGAGCGTCATCGTAACGAGGCGGAAGCGCGGAGGAATGGCCTTTATGTAATCTCCGCTGTAGTTTTCCATTTCCCAAACATAGGCGAAGGAATAAGCGCCGAGGCCCTCCGCCTCGTCGGGTAGAGACGTACCTATCTTGAACATCTTCGTTAGGTTGGACGCAGGGGGTTTCCCGTCTGGTAAGGTGATCTTCAAAATCCCGCCGTCGAATCGGTTGACACTATAGGCAAGCTTGGAAAGATTGATGAAGAAATGATCGATTTTCTCCCGCTGTTGCTCCCGAAACCTCTTTGGCTTCAGTTGCGTTCGGTTCGGCTTCAAATTTTGCCACTCCTTGTAGACCCACATTTTGAATCCGTTATATCCAGAGGCGCCATGCGGGTCGTCGTGAACATGTTCGGGACAACCGAGGTCCTGAAGGAGGTGTAAAACGAAGCCGAGCGTGTAGTAGGCGAGGCGGTGGGAGTTCAAGGTATAACCGTATCTATCGATCGCATGGAGCCAGCTCATTTTGCCGCCATTCACATCGTTTGCGGTCCATCCCCAAGACCCGAGGCCTTGCCAGTCCTTTCCTCCCTGAAACTCCTCCGCCGGCTTGAAATAGGGGTTCAGCTTTGCCCAGGACAGTGCGTCGATATCGCGGTCTCCCAGCCCGGCGGCAGAGTTAGTCAGACCGATTCCGCTCACCGCATGGCGGTAGTGATTGTTAGCTCTTATTCCTGTCTCGTCGGCGGGAAAATCTTCATCGTATCTGCAGGGGGATTGTAGAATCGAGCCGCCGCGATGCAACATCCGCGTCATCACTACAGGTAGCAATGGGGCAATCAATGTGTCACACATAGGCTCTGCGACAGTCAATGATACTACGGTTTTCCCCGCAAATTACAGCGAGGGATCGAGCCGGCTCGCTCGGCAGAGGAGGCGTCGATGCGGCAAGGAGCATCGCTCTTTCTCACGGGAAAGCCCTAGAAAAGCTCTTGATTTCTCCTGGACCCATGAAGGATCCTGCCCTATTCTGGAGTTTTGAAGAATGGCGCCTGGAAAATCCGGGAGGCGTAGCAAGTGAAGATGGCCCTGATCATCGCTTCTGTCCTTATCGCCCTATCCTCCACATCCCTCTCATTCGGGCAAGATGCCGCCCAGCGGGCACGGGAGGTTCTCGACGAGGCACTTAAAACACATGGTGGCCGCGAGGCGTGGGAGCGCGTCGACACTCTATCTATCACCGCCAAAGGCGAAGTCGACCAGTCGGGGGATATACAGGGTCTGCACCCGGATAAGCCGTGCATCCGTTCTTACGAAGAAAAGCTCTTCTACCAGGCTTCGACGCAATCGCTAGCCCGGGCGGTCCACGCGCCCCGCAATGACTTCAGCCTGCGCTGGCGGGGAAACAGCGAATTGAACGGACGAACTCAGGAGGTCATTGCCTTTACTCTCGACACCGGCCATGAGCTGGCGATCTTCATCGACGCCGAGAACCACACGGTCACCCAGTACGAGATGTTCGTGGAATTCGCTGATTTTGTCCTCGCCGTGGAGGCACCCGCAGAATACCCTTGGTTGGAAACGATTCCCCCGGAGAATATGGCGCCCAGCAGCTCGCTGGGCGAGCAGTACCTGGACATCATCCAGAGCACCGTTCCAGGAAAGCCCATCCGCTATCTCGCACTGACCCACCACCACAGCGACCATGTAGGCGGGTTCTATCCGATTCCGCTAGACTATTTCCCGCCGCCCGGCCGCGTGATCATCATGCGTCACTTCGTCGAATGGTTGCGGAAAAACCAAATCTCGCCCAAGCGAATCTACGGCGTCCACGGCTCCTGGTACGGCACCGAGGAGCACCTGAACAAAGTCGTTGCAGAAAGTGAACAACAGGCGGAAGAGATCTAAATCCACTTACGAGGCGCAGATCCGATGGAGACTCTTTGGCAGGATTTGAAATACGCGGGACGGATGCTTGCCGGCAAGCGAGGATTCACGCTGGTTGTGGTCATGACCCTGGCGCTGGGCATCGGTGCCAACACCGCGATCTTTTCGGTCGTCAACGCAGTGCTCATGCGTCCCCTTCCCTTTCGCGACGGGGATCGGATGGTAAGGATCTATACGACCCGGGACAACAGCCCTCCGTACATCAGCCTGCGCCCGCGGACATTCCTGGCGGTTGAGGAGCAAGGCCAATTCTTCGAAAGCACCGTTGCCCAGCGTTTTACGAACTGGACGCTTCGAACTCCGGAAGGGCCCGAGCGTATCATCGGTATCAGCGTCTCCGAGGACTGGCTTCGTACTCTCGGAGTGGTGCCTGTTCTGGGACGCGGATTCACTCCGGAAGAAGCAGCTGAAGGGCAGGCGAGCCGTGTGGTCGTCATAAGCCACGGTTTCTGGAAGCGTCGCTTGGGCTCGGACCCGGATGTGCTCGGCCGGATCGTGACTCTAAATGACGATACCTACACGATCGTCGGAGTGATGCCTTCCGGCTTCCAGTACCCCTACGACAGCGAAGTCTGGACTCCGATGGATCTGCGGGCCAATGCGGGCGCGGTTTGGGGATTAAACGCCCAGGCACGATTGAAACCCGGGGTCACCTTGGAGGAGGCGCTCGTCGAGCTCGAGACTTTGAGCCCACACCTGGCGCAGGAGATTCCCGAGGAGCTCCAGGGCATGGAGCTCACCCTGCGACCCACTCGCCGTGTGCTCCTGGGAGACAACAGCAACCTCGTTCTGGCCCTTGCCGCGGCGGTGGGTTTCGTTCTCTTGATTGCCTGCGCCAATGTGGGGAACCTGCTCCTGGCCCGATCGGTGGCCCGCCAAAAAGAGCTGGCCATCCGTACCGCTCTGGGAGCAAGCCGCTCCCGGCAGGTCCGTCAATTGATGACCGAGAGTGTGCTGCTGGGCCTGCTCGGCGGTATCGCAGGTCTGGCCATTGCCACTTGGAGTGCCGAGTTTCTTACCGTTTTGATTCCGGGCAGAATGACCCAGGTCCTCGGGGAGATACCCATCGACGGCTCGGTTTTGGGATTCACTCTGCTTGCTTCTGTTTTTACCGGATTTCTTTTTGGTCTCGCTCCCGCCTTGAGAGCATCACGTCCAAACCTCCAAGAGCTCATGAAGGAAGGTGGACGGTCGAGTGGCGGCGCCGCAAGTCACCGATTGCTGGGCGCGTTGGTCGTTTCCGAGGTAGCGCTGGCTCTGGTACTGCTCGCCGGGGCCGGATTGATGATTCGCAACTTCGAACGGCTCCGGGCCATCGACCTGGGATACGCCACGGACGTCGTGACGCTTACCGTACCGCTCGAAAGTTCTCCGGGCTACAACGAAGCGTCATCGCGAATTCAATTCGTACGTCAGGTCGAGCAGGAGCTGGAAGCGCTGCCGGGAGTTCAAGGAGCCGGTGTCACTTGCATCTTCCCCTCGAGCCGGGGCAATTTTCTCGCCGCGATCGAAATCGACGGACGCCCCCTCGATCCCAATCAATCCCTCATCATCAACCATCGCCTGGTGAGCCCGGGCTTTCTTCCCGCTCTAGGAGTTCCTCTGCGCCAGGGTCGCCATTTCACCGAGGCGGACCGCGAAGGATCTCAGCCGGTAGCCATTATCAGCGACGCCCTCGCGAAAAAGTACTTTCCCGGGAGATCGGCATCGGAATCGCGCTGGGAGCCGAGCCGGGCCAGGTTCTCCGATCGATCCTGCGGCGGGGCGCTCAACTGGCCCTGGGTGGAGTGGGAATCGGCCTGGTAGGTGCGATGGCTCTAACCCGGTACCTCTCCAGTCTGCTGACGGAAGTCGAATCGACCGATCCGGTCGTTTAACTACGAGGAGTTCTATATCCGACCCCACCAGTCGGGTAATCCGGATTTGTTTAATGATCTAAACAAATAACAGGCTAAATTTATGAGGATCACAAAGCCATTAGATAGCATTTTAGATAGTGGGGCAAAAGTCAAAGTATTGAGATTTTTGTGCATGACCGGCGCCGAATGGAACGGCAGGCAAATAGCAAAAGAAGTAGGGATAACTCCAGCGACAGCGCATAAAGCTCTCAATAGTTTAAATAAAGAAGGAGTGCTTCTATTGCGTAATGTTGGAAAAACCCATATTTTTTCTTTGAAAGAGAATAGCTTTATAGTTACAGATATTTCGCCCATGCGATACCGCCCTTCGAAAAGCACATTCGGTTCTCCAAGGCTGAGCTCCGGATCCATCGAGACAGCAACTGCCATCATTTTCTCGCCATTGCGGTAGAAGACACGTGCCAGCTCGACGGTCCAGATATCGGCATCTCGAGTGACGGCCAGCAGCCGGCCGTCCGGTGATAGGCGAGGGTCGGTCGTAGCATGGGGCATTTCCGCGAGTGATTGCTCCACTCCTTGACGATCCACCCGAACCAGTAGGCTGCCATGTTGCGACGCCGAGCTGCCGGTGACATACGCGAGGGTTCCCTCCTGTGAAACGCTGAATTGCGCTATACCAGCCCCACCCCCCTGAATCCTCTCTAGCACCGGAACCGGCGGCTCGGTGACCTCGAGCCGCTCCAGATCAAAAGGCGCCGCCAGAAGGGAGTCCTTTCGTGCAAATACTATGTGGCGCTGGACACGTAACAAGGGTAGCTACCACGTCTTCAATGAGTATCCGATCCTCGCCAGTTTCCATCGAATGAATGGCAACGCTACCTGTATTCCGCGAACTGAACCAAGCGGTGTAAAGCACTGCTCTTCCGCCCGGAAGGGTTTCAGGCCAAAAATGGCCAGTCTCTCCCGAATCTGTATCAATTAGTAGTGACCGATTGCGGTATACCACCGGCGGCGGGAACCTTGAACAGCCCTGCCTGAGTTACGCAAAAGTAAATGACATCGTCTGGCCCCCAGCTACCACCGTACGTCGGTCGTCGCTGATCGCAGAGGGTTACTGGTGGACCGCCATCGGGCGAAAGCGCAATCATGCCCCAAAGGGGAGAGAGAGTAATATTATTGATGTCCCCGAGCTTCTCCCCTCGGCTGATCTCTTCCAGGACTTTATGGTGCGAGAGGATCCGACCAATCATAGGGGACCTCCCTGTTGTGGGGAGAGTAGCCCTCTTCGGGGTGAAAAGTCAAAGCGGAGTCGGATTGGGCCCTTCCGCCCAACCGGGTCGGACGAAAAAGTCAGGCAAAATACTGCTGGGACGTTGTTGCGGCAACGAGGTTTTCTTCCAGATGCTTGAAGTTCTGCATGTCGGCGTTCACCACGTCCAGCCCGTGCTCGAGCACATAGGCGTAGGCTCGCTGAAAAGCATTGAGCGGCGATCCCTTGAGCTTCCCGCGGTAATAATCGTCAAACACGGAGGGATCCCCTTTACCCAAGGCTCTCATGGGGGCCAGAAACCGGACCACCTTCATGCCGATCAATCCCATTCCGGCATCTCGGCACCTTTTCAAAAGCGCTTGAAGCTCCATTAGCTTGGGAGTTTCCTTCTCGATTTCTTTCGTGGTCCAGTCGTACCATCCCGCGGGTGTAACGCCGATCATCACCACGTCATACCAGCCGGTCTCGATTGCCGCTTCCAGAACCTTGGTGGTGTTCTTGTGGGCACTCAGACCAAAATGGCCCACCTTGCCGGCGGTTTTCGCATCATCGAACGCCTTATAGAGCTCCTCACTGCGGGCGATGGTGGGATTCTCGACCGCCATCAGATAATAAGCGTCCACAAAATCGGTCTGGAGATCCGCCAGGCTCGCATCAAGAAGTTTTGTCCAGAACCTGGCTGCGGTCACCGCCTGTTGTCGGGTCACCGAATCATCCGCTTTGATCCGGATGGACGAAAGCGGTGCCTTGGATGCCACCCAAATGTCGTCCCGGTGAGCCTTCAGAAACGGTGCCAGGTAACGCTCGCTCTCCTTGTAGCTCACATTGGAGCCGGTGTCGTAATGGTTGATTCCCACCTCGAAAGCTCGATCAAGGAGCCTTACCGCCTTTCCGCCGACCAAAGCAGCGCCACAACCGAAAACCAACCGGCTGGACATGAAGTTGGTTCTTCCCAGCTTGCGATAGGTCATTGTCGGCCGTTCATTACGGTGGGTGACCTCATCGGGTGCGGCCGCGGACAGGAGGGTCGAGCCTCCAACCGCGATCGCCGAAAGCTTGATGAACTCCCGCCGACCCATGAAACCAGTTGTCGTTTTCTCGCTCACAATGTTACCTCCAGAGAGCTTCCACCTATTCCTCAGAGAGTTGCCGCCAAAAGTCTAGGGCCGCCTCGAAAGCCAGGTCTTGGTCTTCGACTCCAGTCACACCACCGATCAGCCGGCCTTTCTGAAAGATAACGTCATAGCTCCCGCCCATGTCACAGGATACGAGCTCCACGCCATCCACCGTCCGACGGTCCACACCTTCTCCGTACCGCTCTGCAGACTCGAGGTATCGGGCCACCACGGCCTGCGCGGATTCCGGCGAATCTCGCAGTGAGAGAAAAGCTTCCACAACCGTACCAGCTTTGTCGTACCGGGCGGTGTAAGTGTTGCGCATGAAGTCGAGGCCCAGCGCGTCCACCAAGAAATACTGCTCTGATTGAGGCAGCCGGTCTTTCTCGGGCAACGCCTTCAATCCCCAAACCGATTCTCCGGAGTCCGTTACGAGATCGGCCGCTTTCCGGGCGATGTCCATTCCCAATCGCTGGAGCTCTTCGTTTGTATCGGATGCAACGATCTGAATGTAGTACTGGCCCTTCCAAATATAATAGTTCGCACCCGATCGGTAGGCTTCCCGACCGAGCTCAACCGGAGGCGCCTCCTTCGACCGCTCCCCGGAGAAGACACCAAAGGCATGGGTCGGTGTACTCATGTCATAGATCGCTACATCGATGAACTGAAGGTCGTCTGCATCCTTCTCGAAACTGGCAAACGTCATCTCGGCCATGTCGTAAGCCAAATAGAATTCGGCACGGCCGTTGATCTGCTCGTAGAGGTTCTCCGGTGTGAACCGCAGAACCCTGTCGTAAAGCGCCCACCCGTCGGGCGTGAGATCGGCCAGTTTCGCAGCTAAGCTTCCGACTTCGGCGGTCGGGAGCGGCTCTTCGTCGGGGCTTTGGCAACCATGGAGGAAGGCCAAGAGGAAAAGAAAAATAAGGCCATAGCCGTTGTTAGGTGCTCGAATGGATTTTTTCATGGCCTGTGTCTCTCGCTGTCTTTGACAATGTCAATCGTCAATATCGATCGGAACGAATCTCATTGTTCTCCCAACTCTTCTCGTAGGTTTATCTAGAAACTCGGCGGCGGTTTAAAACGCCAACCATGTCTGCAAGCTACCGGCATTTTTTAATTGGCATTTCAAGGTTCTTGTGGTGCGAAAAGGCACCATCCTTTTTGGTAGGCGAGGATAGTCCTCGACCGAGTGAAAAGTCAAAGAAGAACACAACGCCAGACACTTTTAACGTTGTCGCATTTTGCCTCCGTTCCGGGACGGTTGAATTTTTGACCATTTGATAATCTATAGTATATACTAGAATATGTAGTGAGATATGAAGGAGAACTCATATGCAGAAGATAATAGGGGTCACCGAGTTGCAGCGCCGGTTCCGATCGGTTCTCGATGAGGTAATCGGCAAGCAAACACCATACGTACTCACGCGAGGAAGCCGGCCCGAGGCAGTGCTGATTCCCTATGAAGATTTTCTGCGTTTCCAGGAGTTTCAGGAGGCGGAGGTCCTTCGACGCTTCGACCGCCTCGTCGATCGGATGGCATCCCAGAACGCGCGGTTTAGCGATGAGGAGGTCGCGCAGGATGTTGCTGCCGCGCGAAACGAGATCGGCTGATGCGAGCCGTAGTGGATACGAACATCCTGGTTCGTGCTTTGATTAAACCAAACGGCACGGTTGGAGCGGTTCTTTCTCTGTTGAGGGATGGACGTTATGTTTTGCTTTATTCCGAGCAGTTATTGGAAGAGCTAGTTGATTTACTCGCTCGTCCTCGGCTCCGGAATAAATATCCTTTGAGCGACGAAACGGTCGAGGCATCGCTGCAGCTCATTCTGCTGCGCGGCGAGAAGGTGTGTCCGCAGCGCGAAATCCGACTATGCCGGGATCCCAAAGACGACAAGTTCCTGGAGGTGGCAGCGGCGGGGCAGGCTGCGATCATCGTCAGCGGTGATGAAGATCTCCTGATCCTGAATCCCTTCGAAGACATCCCGATCGTTCCTCCTAGAGATTTTCTAGCTCGTCTCGCTTCGAGCAACAGCTAGGGAGTGGCCATCAAATCTCCCCTTCGCCCACCGGTTCCGACGATGTGGACAGCCTGCTGTTTCGGGTGCCGTTATAGACGAGGTAAACGGGTTTCTCGTTTCGCAGCATGTCGATGATGCCGGGCAGATCCGAATAGCGATAATGCAGGCCGTAAACTCCGCTCGGGAATTTCTCGGCATCTTGGAGCGGGTCATCCGAGTTGTTGAAGAGCGCGGCGCCGAGATAGCCGCTATCCCCGTAGAAAAGGATCGCGGTGCTGCCGCTGTCCCGAGAAGAAAACGTGTAATACTTGTATTGCTTGATTTCGACGACTTCGGACATTTTGGACCTCCCTTCCAATCAGTAACCCATTTGCCGGTAGGGACCCCTTCCCGGGGTCTCGCTGCTTGATCCTATCCTCCTGAGAGGATAAAAGGGGAATCCATGCAAAACCCCTACTCGTCACCTGGAGTCGAAACGCCCCGTCTACCTGGACCGCAAACCACCCCAGCCGTTGTGACCTGGTTTCGGGTCTATGCGGTATTCATGGCCCTGATGTACCTGATGGTCATTCTGGGCGGTTTCGCTTTCCTTGCTTTCGGCAACACATTCGCAGATGAAGAAACGCCCGCAGAGCTTTTGCTGATTTACGGGATGGTTTTCGTCGTCATGGGGGTCCCGCTCCTCATCCTGTACGTTGTCGGCACATTCATGCCCGCAAAACGCTGGGCTTGGATTTACGGCATCATTCTCATCGGTTTTGGAATGACGAGTTGTTGCTTCCTGCCTGTTTGCGTGCCGCTCTTGATTTTCTGGATCAAGCCCCAGACTCAAGTCTTTTTCGGTCGAGGAGCCGGCTCTAAAGTAAAAACGCCATGAGAGTAGGTGTATTGGTCTAGGTCGTTCGTTGCCTGTGCCTGTAAGAGCCAAAGGTCCCAGTAAGCGAATAGCTCCTCGTCGCTCAAATGTTGGAGGTCGAGGTCTTCTTCGCTTAGGAACTCATCGCGTAGTTCGTTCACTTGTTTGCTCAGTTCTGCCCGCTCGTGGTCGTCGGTAGAACGCCGTCCGCCCGCTCCACGACTATATGGTGAGCATCCAGAAGCGAAAGGCCGGCAATCTCGCCTGCGATCTCGGGCCAGGCCGAGCGCCACTTTTCTGCGGCATTGTTGTAGGCTTCGAGTCTCGTTTCGTTGGCGTGGATGAGCGTCCGCCGCTCCGCGTCGAGCGCTTCTTCCAGCCGATCGCGGCCTTCGGAAACGACCCGAAGCAGAGGTCGCTGCCCGGTTAACTTCGCTGTCAGATCGGGGTGCTGCTCACCGAGCCCTATCAAATCACGAGCGCTTCGTGAATACAGAATCTGATCTTCGACCTCAGCCATGCGGCGGGCCAGTTCTCCGATAACCGCATAGTCGCGTTCACGATTGGTCTTCTTCATTTCCGCAAGCTGAGGTGCGCCTATAAACGGTATGTCGACGCCGGCGTGCTCCCGCCAGAGGAGCGGCAAGTCATCCTTCGGGATTCGTGGCGGACGCGTGAAGAAGTCCGTACGTACTCGCATCGGACCCTGGGTGAATTCGAAATGGGCGCTCCAGCCACCAGCCATCCATGGCAGATCCAGCGGCGCGCCATAGCGGTATCGAGCACCACGACGTTCCAGCACCGTCAAGACGTGTCCCAGAGCGCTTTGCTCTTCTCGTAGAATCCAATCGCCGTCCTTACTCATGATGGCGAGTCGATGCAGCACGACCGC
>SDBT01008841.1_pt1 | contig 16399 bp, 12 predicted proteins | sample 2277101 | NCBI WGS metagenome assembly SDBT01 (sample SAMN10404973, study PRJNA504765) | marine sediment metagenome | isolation source: marine sediment core GS10_PC15, 103 cmbsf | place: Arctic Ocean: Southern Knipovich Ridge | collected 2010 | reverse complement strand
AACCTGCGCTCCTTATCCAGGTGGCTTTTTGTTGCTCAGCAACACGCTATTTTTAGGTCATGAGAGAAAAAAGCCAGGATGCCCTATCCAAGTATCACCTTATAACCTGCCGGCTAGAAATCATGCGATTTTTTAGAATTTTGGGCGGGTTCTGTTAGCTCCGGTAAACGCCAGCTCGGAACATTCCCCGGTAATCTGCCAGATCCGGACCATGGCAAGGCATCCGTCAGGTCAAACGTGAGCCCGTGTTCAATCTATTGAGCGAACGGTGACTACAGTTTAGACCACATAATCCGAAAATGAACCTGCTTATATTAGGTGTATAAGGAGCTTGGACTGTCACACAACTCTGTATAGTTTTAGGAGGAGTCACCTGTGTGCTATAATACGTTTTGCAGATTAGCTTGAATAGCTTGCGACACCAACATCGACGAACTTATAGACATGATATGACCGACGAACATGCTGGTATCACCGAGATATTTCTTGACGAGGCTGGATACACAGGACCAGACTTAGTCAATCGAGATCAGCCTGTTTTTGTCCTCGCAAGTACTATCATCGATGCAGTAGAAGCCCGCGAGCTCCTAGATTCATGCTTCGGAGCTAACCGGCAAGCCGAAGTGAAGCATTCACGTTTCTCAAGAAGTCAACGAGGGCGATCTCGTATCCTTGACCTCATCCAGCAGCTTGCGCCTGATAGCGGCAGGTTTGCCTTCCACGTGGTGCACAAAGAGTACACCCTTCTAGGATTCTTGATCGATTTCTGGCTTGAGCCTATGATGCGTCTGGACGGGATAAACTTATACGAGCGTGGACAGAACATCGCCCTTGTCAATGTTTCGTATGTTACTCTTGAAGAAACTCTTGGCCCAGAAGGTCGTCGAGAGCTCCTCAGGCGATTTCAGGTCATGACACGTGATCGCACCAACTATACGTATAATAGCTTCTGGGACTCTTTACGTGATGCTACCGGTAAATACAACCTCATTGACGAAGTACTTGGACCTCTGCTTCTTGCCGAGCAAAGACTCGGATACTCACATCTCCTCCAGCTGCCGACCCACCTCCTCGACCTTGGTGAATACAGTCTGCTTGTTACAGTGGAGTGCTGGCGTAACAAGGTACCCGATGGAACCTTTATTCTCATTCACGACGATTCAGCGATGATCAATCGAAACCTAATAAAGTGGGAAGCTGTTCTCGATCCGTCCAATCCACCAGATGTAGTAGGTCAGGATCGGCGGACGATTTCATTTCCCCTCCCTGTGAGAGGTCTTCGCATAGAGCAATCGCATCAATTCGCTCAACTGCAAATTGCTGATATCATAGCCGGTGCTGCCCGCGTGCTGATGAGTGCAAAGGCCACAGGAACAATGAGCGAATATGCTGAGGCACTTGAAGGAGTTGGCCTGCTACAGACCATCATCGGTGGTGTATGGCCTTCGAATGCAGTGACACCCCAGGAACTCGAGACGGAGGGTCCCGTCCTCAGAGACACTGCTGAGTTCATTGGTGAACTTATAAAGCGTCATAGTTCCCCTTGAACGGGCGACAAGGAATGACAGCTTCCTTTAGGCTCACTAGCTTTCATGGGAAATGTCCTGAGTTTCAGACGAAAATCGAAGGTAACCTCCTGAGTTGGACAAGTATTCTGGTGGGTTTCTATGAAGGAACGGATAGAGATATTCTCGACAGGCGTGAGGAGGTCAAGTAGGGAACTCTCAAGAGTGGGCGTCAGCTAAATCTATGCTTGGTAATTTTGACTGTGCGAAACTGAATACGTGCCGCGCATTTGCAAGCAATGCCGAATTCATGTGTGTCTGAGATATGAGACGTATTTCTGCTAATTTCGTCGTCGTTGTGATCACATCCCACGGCATGCTTTTGCGATTATCAATCAGGGTGAATGGTGAGTCCGTCTCTGTCAGTAGGCGGTTTGCTGGGAGGTCTCTAATTAACTTTTGCCTTCCGTCGCTAGCGAGCATGGTATGGTTAATCGAGAAATAGCATCCAGCCTCTAAAGCTCTTTGTGCCTCTGAAGGAGAGCCAGAGAACCAATGAAGTATGCAAAGCACTCTTTGCGGATCGACATGCTTTTCGATTATATTAATCACATCACGTTCGGCCCGACGACTATGGATGCTGAGTACTCGAGCACCCACCTCTTGAGCAGCGACCAGAACACGATGGAACACGTCCTGTTGTTCGCCATAACTCTTCTGGTACTTGGAACTCCCATCTAAGCCTACTTCACCTACAAAGTGACTCTCATTTATTTGTGTTTCGAGCAGTTCCATATCAGCATATCGTTCCCCGACCAATTCAGGATGAAGCCCTGTCGCCACATGAATGAAATCGTTTTGTTTCACCCACGCTGAATTTTGGGGCCATGCCTTCGGTGTGGTCGTCATGGTCAGTGATACAATCCCTTCACTTGCGCAACGATCAAATACAGTCGCAGGTTTTGGATGCAAATCGATGTGACAATGGAAGTCGAATCCCCGAATTCTTCCATTGACGCTCATATTTGATTTACGACCACATTATCAACGATATTGCCAACTTCCGCGATTCCGCGCTGAAACACAGCAGTATAATTTGCAACTTCGTCTTCAGAGTAATCTGACAATGGCCCTGTCTTGTGAGTTAAAATACTTGCTAGGCCGGGCTGCTGTATCAAACGGTGACGCATCATATGGAAAGAACGAACACTTTCCGCCTCTACCTGTTTTGCGTTGAGGGGCTGAGCGGCGAGATCATTGATGGTATACTCGGTTGGATCATCACCGAATGCTGATTGAATAGCGGCACGCCTAATAAGACATGGAACACAATAGCCGCAGTGACCAGGCGGTAGCCCCCTCCATCGTGCTTTCGCAATAGACGAACAAGAGATGGTTGCCTCCATATTTGACTGGAGGAATTGCGCATTTGCACAACCTGCAAGCATCTCGCCTTTTGTCTGAAATCGGTATGGATTAACAAATCGGCCCCCAATTTCAAGATCCTCAATGAGCTCTTGCCAACGCGCAATATAGAAGGGATGCGTTGTCCGAGTACTCAACGCACCCAGCCGAAGTGGATCGAGCGGAATATTTAATGAGATTAAACCATTTTCTGGCACGTAAATAGGCGGGTTGCCGTTGAAAGCACTTGCCACTAAGGCTGCTAGCGATATAAACAAGAACGAGCGACCCCTTGTTGTTGGCTCTGGCTCGGAGCCTTCCACCAGATCGCCGCTAAATCCTACATTCGCTCGTGCATGCCGGGGTCCCATGGGTCCATAAACGGCACCAATTAATCTAGCACAAGGCAACTGTGAACTCGTGCTAACATCCCCGTAATGGCTTACGAAGAACGGACTCTCATCCGCTTCGAGAAGATCAATGGCTCCAACAAAACTATCCAGTCCACCCGAGAATAAGCAAACACTCGTAAACGGTGGTTCAACTTGAACGCCTGATCTATCAATTAGAGATTCCAGTCCATCTTGGCGTGACCGAAAAATAATAGACCAGCGATCGCCCGTGAGAAAATTGAGAATGCGTTCAATCCGCTCAATATTGGCCGCCCATAAGACCGGATCTGCGACCGGCAGAAAGATATCAATCTCTCGAGTCCAACTGTCCTGTGATTCGGTTTGTCGAAAGATTCTAGTATCGGCTGCAGTGATCGTTGCCGCCAGGATGGCGAGATCGATTGCCCTTTCAGGCGGATACATATCCCGAGCTGTAAGTTGATCAAGGATTTGACGGAGCCCATACCGAAGATGATTTTCCTCATCAAAAAAGTCAATAGTGGTGACTTGAGAGTCCAAATCGATTAATACCACTTCTTCATTATCGGTTAGTCCAAGCCGTGCGATGATACTATGGCGCCTCATGCTTCGCTCTCCCCTAATAACTCAAGAAGATCCCACGCATCCTGATATGTGCTATCAACGATTGACCTAATATCCCGGTCTGACATTGAAGATAACTCTGTCAAATCAGATGAAAAAGAGTCATGCACTGTTCGTTCGATGTAGCCCCTAAATTGAGCATCAAAGTTCTCAATATCGTTGAGTCTTCCGGCAAATCGAAATCCATTTACACCGATTTCCTGATAGAGTCTTGCCTCAACAGCATGGGAGATGAAAGTCAGGAACATCTCCCTTATCTGATCGGCGCCGAGTGTTTCAAGGTCATCTATCCCAAATTGATCGATCTCAGCTACAGTCTCCAGCCAAGCATCGCGAGCAATCGCTTCATCTATCGAACCACCATCTTGACATATCACTTCTGTAAGGCCGATGAATACTCCCTGAGGTGAACCACCGACGAGATTCAGCAAATTCAGATTTTGGAGTGTCTCTCCAACCCCGTCGCGTTGGAATCCCCGGAAGACGCCAAGTGCGTTGCTGGCTGCAATGCGAGAAGCACCCATACGCCTCACAGCATTACGGCTACCTCCCGTTCCAGAACGGACATAATCGCTGACGGAGCGCCGCAATGCTCTAAGATCATTGCCTCCCGAAGCGGCGAAACGTGAGAAATTGCCTCTTGCGCGACGAAAACGCTCTGGTTCTGGTAACGGCTGGATTTCTTGTGGCGGTTCGATTACAGGTTCGTGTGGTTCGCTCAGATTGCCATTATTGGCCGGAGTGTCGGCACCAGGGAGTTGGCCGGTTTGCGGCATCTCGAGCCATGTGGGCACGAGTGGTGTATTTGACTGTGATCCCTTTGAAGAACCTGATGTACCCATTAAATCGCCTCATTCTGGAAAGCTACAAGTGCTAGTTTCGCAGTTTTTTGGAGCGCGGAGTTATCGTCCTGTCTAGCCCAACCGTTTATCACTGATAGAAGTTGTTCTCTCTCATCACTGCCAGTGATAGATTCATTCCAACCTCGAACTATCCAGATTCCTAAGTTCTTTGGATCAAGGCTGCCAAGAAGCGCAACTACTTCACTCTGAAATCGTGGATGGTGCTTAGCAATGATGGCAAGACCACTAATTCCAGGTGGTGGGGTAGTGAAATCGGCCACACTAAGAACACGTTCGCGTAGCGCACCAAAGATTGTGTCTACATCTCCGCCCGATAATGCTCTCACCTCAGGTTCGGCGCTTCTAATGGACAATCCTGAGCCGCATAGTCTCACAATCAGTTCATCAAGTCCCCCCGTTCCTACTGCTCCAGCCAGCAGTTTTTTGTCTCTGGCCACAAAGACATACGGGCGTATATCTACATCGGATAAGGCTGGATCAATCATAAGCCAGCGCTTCAGCCAGTCACGTTCGAGCCATTTATCTAGTTCGAGCGAAGGACTCGCATTTGTATTGGCAGTTTTCTTCCTACCTGAACTTTTCGTTGATTCCTCTTTTGGCTGGGTCTTTTCTACGGCTTCAAGGACTCTCAAATCGTCTACATTACCCTCAGCAGATATCATTGACTGCGCTGCGATATGGTCGTAGAAATCTGGCTGGAAGCGCTCGGCGAGCATTAGCTTTGCTAGAACTGGCTGATTTATGAGATCAGCAAAGCCTCTTGCCTTAGCTATTACTTGTCTAACGAGCAGGGCATTAAGAAATCGTTTGATCTGCCTCGGATTTCCCTTTGTTCCCTCAGCAAGGATTGGCCCGATTTGTTGCGCCAGAACAAAGGCGGCATTTAGCATGTCATGGTTGTCCACATCGACTTCTTGCACGTCACTCTGCGAGAGTGCAGATCCGAGCCAGGGCCTGGTGAGTCCATCTTTCGCTTTCTTCAACAGAGTCTTAAAGCCTGCATGATCATCACCCATAATACCCTGAACAAGTAAAAGAGTGACATAAGTTCGCGTCTCCTGGGCACCGAGCGCTGGTATGCGAAATGGGATTTGTATCAGTTTCTCAAGATAACTGCGGGAATAGGGAATTGGCCATGATGCAACTGGTAAATCGGGAAAATGCTGTCGTACCGCATATTCGATCATGGTTTCATCGGCCCCAATCACGAAGGCGGTCTTGTCTACAAATAGGAACAGTCGGATAGCTTCCAGAGTCTCGATGGCTGTTGCCGGTAAGCAACGGTCAAGATCGTCAATAAGAACGACCAGCTGATCTATTTCTGCCGCATCAAGCAGCTCCCGAAAATCATCACGGAAGGCATGGATCGCTTCTGGGATATTTTCACCATCCTCTGCCGGTTTGAGAAATGAGGCAGCATCACTTAACTGCTCCTGGATAGCGCCAGGTTCAAGATCCACGGCATTTGCTGCTATGGACTTCAGACTGGTAAGAACGGTTTCAATCTGGTCAGGTGAGGGTATTCCGGCTAATAGATTAACTGCTATTCCACTTCCTCGTCTAGCCACTTTCAGCCAATCCACCCGTTTCAACAATCGAGTACCAAGATCCTTTACCTTGCTAACTTTTGAGCGTTGACGGCACAGCTCAGTAATCGTCGCCTCGATTAGTACGGTTTTGGCATCATCAAAACCTTCAAACGCCCAACCGTTAAACCACAAGCATGCAACGTTTTTATCACGCGCCAGCTCACCTTCGACCATCTTTAGGATACTGGACTTACCAGCACCCCAATCGCCATGGATTCCGACGGTCAAAGCCCGATGGCGGCTCGCTTGTAATATTTCGACAACCGTATGTGAAATTGCTTCGTAATTAAGAAAATCAACTTCGGTTTCGTGGTCGGGAATCAGCATGGGAATATCCTACTTCCTTAGAACATCTATGTTGACGATGTTCGGCATTGTAAATCTTCGTTGTAGGTCTCGTAACACTTGAAGTTAAACAAAGTAAGGTGATGACTGTCCCATTGTTTGCTAGATGACATCGTCCTGAATTTAAAGGGTCAACGCTCCCGATTGCATAATACTAAAGCCATGGTCAGGTTCGCTCTCGAAAAGTACCACAAAAAAATACCGACTTTTCCTGTTTTCCATCCATTGGTGGTGGTTGACCTAATCCGTATACCCATATTGATAAACGGCCCTGGAACTGAGGAGAAAACTCCTCCAAGTCACGAGTTTACCTGCGGATTCCGGCTGAAACTCAGGATATAACTGTAGTTTTATCCTAAGTTGCATACACTTCCTCTTGCGTTAATCTGCTGGCCTGCTTTGGTGCTCTGTACGGTGTGGTGCGTTGGAGTCTGCCAGATAATATCCCTGGTCCAGGCAGGAAGTAGAGAACTAGGCTGGGTCATTCCCACAGAGTTGCAAGCCACCTGGTAGATCGCACCAGGTGGCTTTTTTTAGCTCTACAACACACGATATTATGTTGGTGATGCAATTAAACCCGTTATCCCATATCCAGGTATCACCACGCAATCCTACGGCTCGGATTCAGGCGATTTTGTGTGGTAGAAGGTTGATTTGACCATGAATCAAGTGAATATAACTTAGGGTCGAGAAGGATTCATAAATACATCAATCTCCCTGGTACTACCGGTGAGTAGAACGCCCCTAATTCCTCCACAGGTAACCCTTTGTCCCGATTGACCAGTTCCTTTGCTCTCTTGTATGTCAGCGTCTCTTCGGCGAGCAATGCGTGAGCAAGGCGCTCGATAAATTTCCAGTTAGTTTTAGTGTAATTCTTAACTACTTGCTCCATATATTCGATATACTTGCTAACTGCCCGGCCTGCATCTTCGTTCGAACCAACGCCGCCGTACAACAGATCGAGCAGTTCCTGCACAATTCCATGGTCGCTTCCCAATGCCCAATCACGCCTGACCGTTCTCCCAACAAAAATACTCTCTGCAGCCGGCCCTCCCAGTGAAACGAGAATATCCCATTTGATTCTTCGTATATCCCGAGATTCCCATTCGTAACTGGTGATACCTGGATCTATTCTAATCCACCGACGATGATGCATAACCCCAAGGGATTCTTCAGTCTCAACAATCGATAAATCTGTAAATGCTCTTCTTATTCCGAAGCATGTTACTGCATGTCCAGCTTCATGGTGAGCAGTCCTCTTGAGTCTCTGTTGTTTACTGATCCTAGTCATCCTTTATTCTCCTCAGAGGTTTGGTATATTTATCTCATATTAAGGCTATGATCTTAGCCACACAAGTCGAGAACAGTAATTACGTTTTATTTACCCTCCCTCTGAACACTCCACAGAGGGTCGTAGATTCAGGAGCTTTCAATGGATATGTGGTGAGTTTTGCGGAAGAGCACTAGGTAATCTCATGATTCATAAAAGCAATCTCCTTAATTTTAGCTGAGTTTTAGTCCTGACAGACTATTTTACCTTGATAACCGCTCGATAAAATGTCAACTTTACAAAGTGGCCTTAATCATTTGTCATCTCATACATTGAGCAATTCTTCCATTGGCATTTCGCAGACTAGGATCCATGGAATCTGATCATTCTGGCGATCCGGAAATACTTGACGCAGACCTGCGCAAGAGCGACCTTGAGGACCTTAATGGATCAGATGCCATTGTGCCTGTGAACAACGCCGACTACGTCGGAATTCGAAAGGTTGGCCATTAGGAGCACATAGTTAAGCATGGATAACCGTTTCTTCGAGCAGCCCGTCCTTTACTCCCCTTACGAATACCCAGCGCGACACTGGGAGCTTGATGACGAGGGCCAACCTACGCAGCGGATAATTGAGAGCCGACGCAGTGCTGAATTTATTACACCGATTCCGAAGCCCAGGAAGCGCAAAGGTTCCGCTGACCAGAAGCAACTTGCTTTCGACGAAGGGAAAGGGCTATCAACAGCAGATCAGCGCTACGACCCAACTTCAATGATCAATGCACTCCGGCGTCAGGTAGATAAATGGCGCAGTTTGCCAAACCCTAATGACTGGAAGGTCACTCCAGAAACCGCTCGTCTCCTTCAACATTGGCGGCATTACGAGTTTAACGACATCCGACCTTTCTTCTGTCAGGTTGAAGCTGTTGAGACTGCCATCTGGCTGACTGAGGTAGCTCCACAAGCTGGAAAAATAGGCAAGGGCTTCATTGACTACCTTGCTGATGCCAATGGTGAGGCGAATCCAGACCTGATGCGGCTGGCCTTAAAACTGGCCACCGGTGCAGGAAAAACTACTGTCATGGCCATGTTGATTGCCTGGCAGACCGTCAATGCTTTACGTAGACCTAACAGTAAGAAATTCACGCGTGGATTCCTGGTTGTTACACCCGGCCTGACCATCCGCGACCGGCTCCGCGTGCTTCAGCCCAACGACCCGGACAGCTATTACCAAAGCTGTGAATTGGTGCCCACCGATATGCTCCCCGATTTGGAGCGCGCGAAAATCGTTATCACTAACTACCACGCATTCATGCTTCGCGAGCGAATGGATATCTCAAAGGGCGGTCGCTCACTCCTTCAAGGTCGAGGTAAACCATTGTACACGTTGGAAACCGAAGGTCAGATGCTCCAGCGAGTGATACCTGAACTGATGGGCATGAAGAACATCCTGGTGATGAATGACGAAGGACACCATTGTTACCGGGAGAAACCGGGTGAAGACGATGAGGGGGATCTGAAGGGCGACGAAAAGAAGGAGGCCGAAAAGAACAATTATGCGGCACGGGTTTGGATCTCTGGCCTCGAAGCTGTCAACCGCAAAGTCAGCATTTCACGAGTCATTGACCTATCGGCGACACCATTTTTCCTCAGTGGCTCAGGCTACGCCGAAGGGACACTGTTCCCCTGGACGATGAATGACTTTTCGCTTATGGATGCCATCGAATGCGGGATTGTTAAACTGCCTCGTGTACCCGTGGCCGACAATATACCAGGCGGGGAAATGCCCAAGTTCCGCAACCTCTGGGAACATATTCGCACCCGGATGCCCAAGAAAGGTCGAGGGAAATCGAAGTTCCTCGATCCGCTTAGCCTGCCAGTTGAATTGCAGACCGCTCTGGAAGCGCTCTACGGGCACTATAAGAAGACATATGACCTGTGGGTTGAAAGCGGTATTCGCGTTCCTCCGTGCTTCATTGTCGTCTGTAACAATACGTCGACATCCAAGCTGGTGTATGACTATATATCGGGCTTCCATCAGGAGAAGGAGGATGGGTCAACCGTACTTCAGAATGGACGTCTCCTTCTGTTTCAGAATTTCAACGAGCACGGTGACCAGCTTGGAAGACCGCACACCTTGTTGATCGATAGTGTGCAGCTGGAATCGGGAGAAGCACTCGACAAAAACTTCAGAAAGATGGCTGCTGATGAGATTGAGCGTTTCCGCCGCGAGATCATCCAACGTACAGGTGACCGCCAACAGGCCGAGAAGATTACCGACCAGGACCTGCTCAGGGAAGTCATGAACACCGTTGGAAAAGAAGGCCGCCTCGGTGATTCAATTCGCTGTGTGGTCTCGGTTTCAATGCTCTCAGAAGGTTGGGATGCGAACACGGTTACACATGTTCTGGGTGTGCGTGCATTCGGGACACAGCTGCTGTGTGAACAGGTCATTGGCCGCGGGTTGCGTAGACAATCATATGAACTCAATGAAGAGGGTTTGTTCAGTGTTGAATATGCGGATGTTCTGGGCATCCCATTCGATTTTACCGCAAAGCCGGTTATATCTCCACCACACCCACCGCCTCCGACCTATCAGGTTAGAGCTGTCCGCCCTGATCGCAATCACCTGGAAATCCGATTCCCGCGAGTTGAGGGTTACCGTGTCGAACTGCCTGAGGAACGGCTCACTGCAGAGTTTAACGAAGACTCCGTTCTGGAATTGAGTCCTGATCTCGTCGGTCCCTCTATCACAAAGAACGCTGGAATTATTGGCGAAGATGTTGACCTCACCCTTGTTCATACCGGTGATCTACGCAGATCTACGTTATTATTCCATTTGACCACACGCCTACTCTACACCAAATGGCGTGATCCTGGAGAAGAACCTAAACTGCACCTGTTTGGGCAGCTGAAGCGGATCACCAAGCAGTGGCTCGACAACTGCCTGGTCTGCAAGGGCAGCACCTTTCCTGCTCAGTTGATGTACCAGGAACTGGCTGACATGGCCTGTCAACGGATTACTGCCGCCATCACCCGTTCACTCGTGGGCGAGAGACCCATCAAGGCTGTGCTCGATCCCTACAACCCCACGGGGTCCACAATGCATGTGAACTTCAACACCTCGAGGAAGTCGCGCTGGGAAACGGATGCCCGTCGTTGTCATATCAACTGGGTTATCCTCGATAGTGACTGGGAGGCAGAGTTCTGTCGTGTTGCGGAATCCCACCCGCAGGTCAAGGCATACGTCAAGAATCATAACCTTGGTCTGGAGGTCCCTTACCGCTATGGCTCAACGATGCGTAGGTACCGACCAGACTTCATCGTATTAGTCGATGACGGCCATGACGATCCGCTGCACCTGATCGTGGAGATCAAGGGTTACAGGCGGGAGGATGCAAAAGAAAAGAAAGCCACCATGGAGACCTACTGGGTGCCCGGCGTGAATAACAACGGCCAATACGGCCGCTGGGCATTTGTTGAGTTCACCGAGGTTTTCGAGATCGAAACTGAATTCAATAAGTTGATCGATTCAGTTACAGCCCAACCCGTGGTTTAAGGAAATCATTATGGCCAAACAGAAAGCAAAGAAGACAGTTAACACTCTGAGGCATGAGGATGCATCCCGCAAGAACATCCCCACGGCCGAGTTCCAATCGGTGATGCGCAAGGATGAGCAGAGCCCGATTCAGGTGGCATACGAGCGACGCAACCGAGACCTGGACCCCCAACTGGTCTGGCGTGGTAAGGATCTGCAGGACTGGTCCGACCTGGTGGTCCAAGCGCCGCCGCTGTACATCCAGGAGAAGGTACACCCCAAGGTGCTCATCGACGATCTGCTCCGTCGCACAACGGCCGATGACAAAGCTGCTGAGCAGCAGGTCGATCTCTTCGCCGACTTCAACGGCCTGCCAGACCAGGCGCGTTCTGCCGAATATTACCAGCACGACGCCAACTGGTCCAATCGCATGATCCTCGGTGACTCGCTCCAAGTCATGGCCTCGTTGACCGAGCGTGAAGGCCTCCGGGGCAAGGTTCAGTGTATTTACATCGACCCACCCTACGGCATCAAGTTCAATTCCAACTTCCAGTGGTCCACTACCAGCCGCGATGTGAAGGATGGGAAGATGGAGCATATTTCCCGCGAACCGGAACAGGTCAAGGCCTTCCGGGATACTTGGCGCGATGGCATTCATTCCTACCTGACATATCTGCGGGATAGGCTCACAGTAGCCCGGGACTTGTTGCACGAGTCAGGGTCAATTTTTGTGCAAATCGGGGATGAGAATGTTCACCGCGTACGGGCGCTGATGGACGAAGTATTTGGGGATCGGAATTTTGTGTCTCAAATCTCGATCCAAAAGACTGGCGGCTTCTCTCAATCAAAGATCGGAAATATCCTCGATCACATTCTTTGGTACGCGAGCTCCACAGAGACTTTAAAGTATCGGCCAGCAAGTATCTTGATTCCGGAGCCACCGGTCAACGATCCTAACTACGTGCTGCTGGAATATCCGGACGGCAGTTATCGGCGAATGACGCCTGAGGAGAGATTTCGCGAGCGATCGATTCCAGATGATGTTCGTGTGTTTCGATTCGGCCCCCTGCAATCCGAGGGTGCAAGTCAGACTGACCAAACGGTTGCGTTTGAAGGTGAGGAATTCTTGCCGGGTAGAAATGCTCACTGGAAAAGCAGCATTGACGGGATGCACCGAATAGCCAGAGCGGGGAAGCTTTTGCGTGTTGGTAAGACGATTTACCACCGACTCTATTGGGACTCTTTCTCGGCGAAAACACTGGACAATATATGGCTAGACACCCAATCAGGCGGATTCAATGATCCCAAAGTTTACGTTGTACAGACAACTACCAAAGTGGTTCAGCGTTGCATCCTGATGGCCACCGACCCCGGTGACCTCGTCCTCGACCCCACTTGCGGCTCCGGTACCACGGCCTATGTCGCAGAGCAATGGGGGCGGCGTTGGATCACTATCGACACCTCGCGGGTGGCGCTGGCCTTGGCCCGGGCGCGGATCATGGGGGCGCGTTATCCCTACTACCTGCTTGCGGACAGCAAAGAGGGTCAGATGAAAGAGACAGAACTGACCCGCACAGCCCCTTCAGAGGCACCAAACTATGGAAATATCCGCCAAGGATTTGTCTATGATCGGGTGCCTCACGTCACCTTGAAGTCCATCGCCAACAATGCCGAGATCGATGTGATCTGGGAGAACTACCAGGAACGGCTGGAGCTGTTGAGGAGCACGCTGAACAAGGCTTTGGGTGAAGCTTGGGAAGAGTGGCAGATACCGCGAGAGGCTGATGGCAGTTGGCCCGATGAGGCGAAAGAGGCACATGCCGAATGGTGGAAGCAGCGCATTGCCCGGCAGAAAGAGATTGACGCCTCCATTGCCGCCAAGGCCGATAACGAGTACCTCTACGACAAGCCCTACGAGGACAACAAAAAGGTCCGGGTAGCGGGGCCATTTACCGTGGAAAGTCTCTCTCCGCACCGCATATTGGGCGTTGACGAGAATGATGAACTGATCGACGCGGTCGCCGAGGCAGTTTCCGACTACGGAGGGAAACAGGGCTTCGTCCAGATGATCCTGGAGAACCTTAAAACCGCCGGAGTGCAGCAGGCGCACAAGGAGGATAAGATCAATTTCACGTCTGTCATACCCTGGCCGGGAGAGTTGGTCTTTGCCGAAGGACGATACTTCGAAGGAGATGAGGAAACTGGAGCCCAGAAACGGGCAGCCATCTTTATCGGTCCGGAGTTCGGCACCGTATCGCGTCCGGATCTGGTGGCCGCCGCCCGGGAAGCCGGTGACGCGGACTTCGATGCTCTCATTGCCTGCGCCTTCAACTACGACGCCCACTCATCTGAGTTTAATCAGCTGGGCCGCATTCCCGTACTCAAGGCGCGTATGAACGCCGACCTGCACATGGCCGATGACCTGAAGAACACCGGCAAGGGTAACCTGTTTGTCATCTTCGGCGAACCTGATATCGACATCCTGGATACAGACAACGGCCAGATTATGGTGAAGGTGAACGGTGTGGACGTGTTTCATCCAAACACCGGTGAGGTCCGCAGCGATGGCGCTGAGGGTATCGCCTGCTGGTTCATCGACACCGATTACAACGAAGAGAGCTTCTTTGTCCGGCACGCCTATTTCCTTGGTGCGAACGATCCCTACAAAGCCCTGAAGACCACCCTCAAGGCGGAGATCAACGAGGAAGCCTGGGCAACGCTCAACAGCGATACCTCGCGGCCATTTGACAAGCCGCAGTCAGGGCGGATAGCGGTGAAGGTCATCAACCATCTGGGCGATGAAGTGATGAAGGTGTTTAGGGTTGGGTGAGTGGAAGCGAAAGCCTGCTGCATTAACAAACGGAATTAGCAACTTGTGGATGAAGTATGGAGATTAAAAACATCAGGGTCCAGCACTATCGTGGGATAGACCAGCTTAACTGGAATGTCTCCGGGAAGTTTGTTTGCCTAATTGGTGCATGTGATTCAACCAAATCAACCATCCTGGAAGCCGTGGAATTAGTACTGACACCTCGACGGAATCCCTCCTTTGATGACTCTGACTTCTACAATGCAGACACTGATAACCCGATCATTATTGAGGCAACTATTGGAGAGGTCCCGAACGAGCTGCTCTCCGAAGCTAAATTCGGGTATCTGATAAGAGGATGGGGTGAAACTGGGATTCGGGACGAGCCCCAAGAGAATGATGAGCCACTCCTCACTATTCGCCTCACTGTTGATAAAACACTAGAACCGACATGGCTTGTCGTGAATGATAGACATCCTGAAGGGAAGTGGATTTCAGCTTACGACCGGGCTAGATTTGGCGTATCGCGTCTTGGCGATTATGTTGATTGGCAATTTTCCTGGGGACCGGGTTCAGCCCTCACGCGTCTTATGGATGAGCGGGAGGATATCCGGTCTGTTCTTGCCTCTGCTCGGCGCCAAGCGAAGGCGTCATTGAACATGGATGAATTGCCACTACTTAAGCAATCTGCGCAGAATGCTGAGGCGATCGGGAAGAAGATTGGTATTGCTACAAGGACAGAGACCGGCTTTGTACCCGCTCTAGATGTCCGTAGTGTGAGCATCGGTGCAAGCATCTTGGCTCTCCATGACGGACCGATTCCCTTGCGTCAATCCGGGTTGGGCACAAGCCGATTGTTGATGTTAGGTCTACAGCACGAGGCTGCGCGAGTAGGCGGTATTACTTTAATTGATGAGATTGAGCACGGATTGGAACCACATCGCGTCCGAAGAATCCTACACGTTCTTCGGAAGGGCACTCGTCTTCAGGAAAATGCAGACCCAGATAACGCAAACGGCGATACCGAAGCGAGCGAAACCGCTAACCAAGTCTTTCTTACAACACATTCGCCTGTGGCGTTACGCGAACTTGAACCCGCCGATTTGCGAGTGGTGCGTTCCGACGATGGTGTTACTGATATAAAGCAACCAGACGAATCGTTGCGACCACTATTTAGAACAAATCCAGAATCTTTCCTCGCCCGCAAAGTCATCGTTTGTGAAGGCAAAACAGAGATCGGGTTCTGCAGAGCCCTCGACGCATGGTGGGCGGATATTGGATACTCTTTCGCGTACGTTGGTGTTGCCCTTGCTAATGGACAAGGCAATGCGACGGGCCCAGCCGCAGCCATGAGTTTTACAAGTCTTGGCTACCGTGCTGCTTTTCTCGGTGACTCAGATGAACCACTTAATCCCGACGCAATAGCGCTGACGGGTGCTGGTGTCAAAACAATTGTTTGGGAGGGCGGCGTATCGATCGAAGAGCGTATAGCGCTTGACCTCCCTTGGGAAGGTTTCCTCGCAATGGTGCGACTTGCCATTGAAGAGTATGGCGAAGACCATGTCCAGGCGAAGATGGCTTCTCAATTTGAATGCCCGCCAAGAGATATTCCAGTCGACCCAGACGAATGGAGGACACTCCAGTTTGGTGAAACTGCAGTGCGTACGGCGTTTGCAAAGGCTGCGAAGGCACGAAGGGCTGAATGGTTCAAGCGTGTCGATCATGCAGAGAAACTTGGCAATCTGGTGATCCAATACTGGGATAACATTGCCGGGAAACCTCTAGGTGCTGGCATAACGCAACTCAAAGACTGGGTGTATGACTGATGCAGTCGCGCTGCTAGTTGCAGAACGAGCGTTCGTTATTGCCCCTGCTGGTTGTGGCAAAACACAGCTGATCGCTGCAGCGGTGGCTCTCGATAAAGATCGCCGAAGCCTGATCCTAACGCATACTCATGCCGGTGTGGACGCTCTCCGTAAGCGACTGAAAGCACTCGGTGCACCAACTTCGACCTACGAAGTAGAAACCATTGCGGGCTGGAGCCTCAGGCTTGTTACATCCTTTCCGAATACCTCCGGTAT
>SDBT01008840.1_pt1 | contig 16400 bp, 18 predicted proteins | sample 2277101 | NCBI WGS metagenome assembly SDBT01 (sample SAMN10404973, study PRJNA504765) | marine sediment metagenome | isolation source: marine sediment core GS10_PC15, 103 cmbsf | place: Arctic Ocean: Southern Knipovich Ridge | collected 2010 | reverse complement strand
CAGCATCACTACACCTCTGAAAGAACCTACGGTCTGGAGAGCGATGAGATGCCCCTTTTGCTGGCCTTAGTTCCGTACGATGATATGCCCCCTGTTTCGGATTTAGCTCCCACGGTCCTGCAAGTTCCCAGAACCTCTTAGGTATCAGGTAGGGCATTGTACTTGTCGCCACCAGCCACCCCTTTGGTGTTCTGTTTCGAGAAAATCCTTCTTAACCCTGTCGTAGATTTTATTGAACTTGCTCATATTGAACTTACCATACTCTGGAATGCCCAGGTTGGCCGTGATAACGTGTGCTCCAACCCTAGGAGTGATATGAATCGCATTGACGATTGTATCTGGAGTTGCGTGCTTGGCTAGGTTGACTAACCAGTCCTTGCCAAAATACTGGTCGGTATTGACCAGACCACAGAAGTCGTTAAGCTCAAACCCCTTGTTAAAGCCAGCGTTCATCATGCCGCGAACGTTGGGTACGTATCTAACGCTATTATTGGTTTTATATTCCACCAACGTGACGTTTTTATGCTTGTTTTTGAGGTCCTCCAAATAATCTCTTACCTTGGGACTAGCCAGCCAGTGAACAACGATGTAGTCAAAGTCATCTGTTCCAGCATTTGCCAAAATGGCATCTGTAGAGAAGCGTAACATCTCATACGCTGTGCTTACGCAGTTATGTATGGAAACTCTCACATGCACGCTCCTATTGCTCTGCTAATTGTACTCTTGTATTTGGCATACGTATCAATGTCATATTGCTTGTTGAATTGCTGCACGCCTTTTCTACCAGCATACCAATGAATGCCAACTACGTCTTTACTAAAACTATCAAACTTGTCCTGTTTGAAATTTAAATTCATAAACTGAGACCCATTATACTTGTCGGCAAATGGAAACACGATTTGACTTGGAAGCCTTTGGACATTTACGGCAGGGAAGTTCTTAACAATGTCCTCAAATTTTCTACCGACCGCCTTCTTTAGGGCTGGCGTACCAGCGCTCTCATATACATTGCTCTTGACAACTTTTCTTGAAACATCGTAAATCTTTTTCCAAGCCTTATTTGGCTGCCCAAGCATGAAGCTCACTGGCATGTAGGTAGGCTTAGGTTGGCCCTGAAAATTGACTACTCCAAAGTCTATATCTTTGAACTTCTCATAATCTATCGGGGCAACATAAAGAATGTCTGTATCTGAAACCACTCCCCCTTTATGAGCCAAAATGTACCATGCTAATATGTCACTAGTATGCACGTCGGAGATGCCCTTGATTGCGGCGACTTCTGGATATGAATCCTCTAACCACTCCAGCTTTATATTCAACTCACCTAGCTTGTCCGAATAGTCATTCTTGAACTTCTTTGTGAAATCTTGGTTTTGACTCCACTTCAAGCCCTTACCCTTGTTCTTTAGCATCACCCTTCTTTTTACTAACGTTATCTCCCAGTCTGGATGATAGAACCTAAAGCTCTTGAAGGTCATGTACCTCAAGAAACTCATCGTTTCATTTCCCCAGTAGAAGTATATTGACTTGGGCATCATAGCAATGACCTATGCTCGCTCTTGAACGTGTTAATTGAAAGGCCAACGTTACCGCTACCCCGGTATTTGTGTCCGAAGCTCCTACTGACTCGGCCAACTAGGTCCTTTACGATGCGCTGTGAACTTTCACCATCTCCTAGGGAAAAATCATCAGCGGGCTTTGCAGCCAATACGAGTTGTGTGGCCCGTTTTATATATGAATAGCCACTCAGAACCGTAGTATTGCTTTCCCTACATTCTGGACGTTCCGTGCAATCACGCGTAACTACACATGGCGTCTCAAAGAGACTGGCACTCTCCTGATTGGTACCGCTATCAGTATACTCGATACGTGCATTTGCCTCAAGCATTCCAAATTCAAAATAGCCAAGTGGGGGCGTAACAATGAAGTTGGATGGATATTCAATGCCGAGGGCTTTTAGCCGTGGCATTTCAATGAGAACTACGGGCCAATTTCGCTTCTTGGTCTCTATGCCCACGGCATATAGAATTTGCTTTGCGCGGCTCTCGTTCATGTGCTCATTGCGATGGAGGGTCATGAGGGCATATTCTCCACGCTCCACTAATGTCCCTGCGATAGTTCTGTCTGCCCACGGACCACCGTTGTCACCGCGCCAATTAAATTTGCGTTCGTGTCTATTAATCACATCAACGATAACATTGCCCGTCACTACGATTTTACTTGGGTCAACGCCCTCTTGAACCAACTGAATTGCATAGTCGTGCTGGTAAACGTAGAGAACGTCGCTGACCCTGTCTATAATTACTCGATTTCTTTCCTCTGGCATGTTCCAGTCATAAGAGCGCATCCCCGCCTCAACATGAGCAATTGGAATTCCAAGTTTAAGCGGAGCGATACATCCGATGGTCGCGTTAGCGTCCCCAAGGAATACCACACAGTCGGGTCGAATTTGTTCCAGCACATCACTAAGTTGTATGATGAGTTTTGAGTGTTGCTCATTGTGGTTTTTACCCCTGGTGTCCAACTGATGGGTGATTTTCGGTATTTCCATCTCTTCAAAGAAGATATCATTGAGGTTGGCGTCATAATGCTGACCCGTGTGGATAATCGACAGGTCTACGTCCTCATGAGCTTCTAGGAGCTTGAGAATTTCTGACGTACGAATAAAATCTGGCCGTATACCGAGAACTATGGCTATTTTGTGCATGCGACACTCTTTGCATACTCATATAGCTTAAGGTCCCACTCGTTGTGCTCCAAAATAAAATCAACATCCTCTTGTTTTAGCTTTTCCGCCTTATATGCCTTCGCCTTTCTCTCATGGCCAATGTGGGAGTCAAAGCCATAGTCTGCCTGTAGGCGGCCCCAGAAGTCACCAAGGTCTTCTGTGATACCAACGTGCTTAAATGACTCCAAGTTCTCACGTGCTACGTTGTAATCGTCCTCTGTAATTGGACCTGGGTATAGCACGCCTTTCCCACAGATTTGCCGCGTGTACAGATTCTGTGCCTGCGGAGCATTGCGCGCGTAGTCTCTAACTGACCCCTTAACGTAAGGTGCGCTAATGTGTTTTTGACCGCATCTAACCGCCAATTTCGTAAAATCAAAGCTACTAAAGACATATGCAGCGGGGTGTCTCAGGACCGTTGCGTACTCATGCGGTTGATTTACGAACTCATGAATGCCATACGTAAAGTGGCCAATTACGACCTTCTCGTCTTTTAAACTCACAAGTCTCTTGCGAAAATCGTCCATTGTTGTATCTACAAAAAGTTGCATGGCAAACACTTTGGTCGAGCGCCTAAGAGCCTTTCTAATTGTCGTCCCGCCAGTCTTTGGAACATGTAGGAAATATAGCATTATAGGTTTTTAGCTGCCTCGAATAGTTTCAGGTCCCACTCGTTGTATTCCAAAATACTATCAATCTCACCCTGGTCCACGGCTTCCACTCGATTGTTCCGCGTCTTATTGGTATGCCCCAACTCTCCAGGTAGGTCATAATCTACCTTGATTCTTTCGAATAGGTCGTCAAGCTGTCTAGTAAAACCTATGTACTTGAAGGTTATGAGGTTATACAGAGCGGTTTTATAGTCTTCCTCTGTGACTGGCTCTTTGTACAAGAGACCTACCCCACATAGATGCTTGACCATTAGGTTGCTCAGTACATTAGAGAACTGACCTACCATGAATTCCTCTACCGAATTACCACGCACCTCCAAATTGGTCGTGTAGTAGTACTTGCTCAACACTCGCTCTACTGGATGGCGCAAAATAGTCATGTAGTCATATTGGCGGTCATAGTCCATCTCGCGATGAAGGCCATAAGGTATGTGACCAACTACGATTGTAGCCTCATTGGCCTTTTCTCCCCACTCAGACAGCTTGGCCGTGTGTGGAATGACAACCGTAGGAGGGCCCTCCATTGCATTTCGAAGTGACAAGCCACCAGTCTTTGCAACGTGAACAAAGATTAGTGTGCGGTTCATTTCATCGCCTCTTCAAAGTCAACTAGGTCATAAAGCATGTTACTGAACGCTGCTGGCTGTAGAAACTCATTCAGGTCCTCTTCGCTGCGCAATGTGCGGTCTATGCACAGGTCAGTGTCAAGCGGATTAACTTGTATATTAAGATTGTATGCCTCTGAAATCTGCGTCACCATGTCGTACTTACTCACGTCCTCCGAGAAAACGTGGAATAGACCTTGAGTCCATACATCTGAGGCAACGATGTCAAGTAGGGCATGAGCTAATTCAACGGTTGTAAGGCCGTTCCAGTAATGATTCGTAAACCCACTGACCTCCTTGTCCCTCTGTTGCTTGACCCACTCAAGGAAACTCCTCTTCCTGCCGCCGTATTCAGGACCGAAGATACTCGTGCGAATGACCATGGCATTGGCAGGCTCTCCTAGGCTCTTGGACTTACCGTAGATGTCAAGGGCGTCGTGTGGGTCTATTTCCGTATACTGACCTTTGTAGCCAGAGTATACGCAGTCGGTGGTGATATGGATGATTTTTGTTTTAGTAAGCTCCCCCCAGGTCGCCAACTGATGTGGGAAAACGGCATTTGTATAGATGGGAATGGATAGGTCACTTGCAGAACTAAAGGTCGGCTTAATGGCTCCAATGCAATTGATGACATAGTCTGTGCCCATGCCCAAGAGGCTGGATAGTTTGGTACCAACGTCGTTTAATTTGCGAGGGTATACGTCAAGGGCTGGGCGACCAAAGCCAGCAACGTCGGCTCCCCACTCCTTTTTAAATACCCTTTCAACAACATGGCCGAGCATGCCGGTTTGACCAAGTATAGCTACTTTCATCTGTTCTGCACCTCAAAGTAGTGGGATACATCTGCATCCGTTAGCTGCTGCCTTACGTCGTCATTTTTCACTTCTTCAAACGTATGGGTGGAGTATACCAAAATCTTAGTATTGTCTTCTAGGCTCATATGGCCATTGTACCATCCTGGGGGAACCCAAAGGATGCCTGGGTTTTTGTCAGAAAGCACTACTTTTTTTCTACTGCACATTTGCTCGCCCTCTGAGGCAATTGGAATGGCTACTATCTTTGCAGCGCCTTGTATTACATGGAGACCCGTCCATCCCTCTTTATGACCGTGCCATGCACGAATACGGCCTTTTTCCCAGTTGTGAATGACATAAGTTCGTTTAACTTGAAGACGAGGGGGTCCAACCTTACTCATATGGTCTACCGCACAGTAGACACTTCCCCTGTCATCAACATATCTGTCCATCGGTACAAGAAATGGCTTCAGCATTAGAATGTATCCCTTGCGTATCGTGCATTATGATGAGAGGCGCTCCACAAGTCGGCAATACGACCCTCTTTAACGGTGTGCGCCATCTCGGCAATACCGTCAAACAAAGTGAACCTTGGTAGCCAGAATTTGCCATAGCGGTCGCATGACACTCTATAGTTCCTCTGGTCCTCATAAGGCATGTCTGTGACTTCCATTTGCTTTGCGGGCTTCTCACAAACTGTCAGGATGGTGCGAGCTAACTCAAGCATCGTGCAATTTCTATATGACAGGATGTACGTTCCGGGTCCACCTTTAGGGTGAGTCCTAGGCGCAGTATTATTTATAGTGCAAGCCATAAGCTCTCCAGCATCCCTTACGTGCAACAGTGGCCTCCATTGCTCCCCACCAAACACTTGAAGGGTCTCGCCACTCATTGCTCTGTAGGTCAGGATGTTAGCCACAAGGTCACAGCGCAATCTTGCATGCTCGGTACTCAGACCAAATAGGGTTCCAAGTCTAAAAATATAGTGACGTGGAACTCTCTTGACATAATATTCGGCTCTTAGTTTGCTACCAGCATAGAGACTGAGGGGATTAGTTGGGCTATCTTCGGTAAGCAAATCGTTATTTGAGCCATAGACAGAGCACGTTGAGGCGAAGGTCATTGCCGTGTCATAGACCCTACACAAATCAGCAATATGGGCCGTGGCCTGTTCATTTACCTCTATAGTTAACTTGGGATTAGCTTGACAGGCACCATCACCAACAATGGCTGCTAGATGCAGCACGGCATCATGGCTTGAAATGAGGCACTTCATCAAATTCGGGTCTCTAATGTCCCCACGAACAAACTTGAGATTGGCATGTTGGCGCATATACGCGCCGCCATAAATCAGATTGTCTAATACGGTAACTCTGCGCCCCTGACCCAGTAGATACTGGACGGCGGAATCACCGATATACCCTGCGCCGCCCGTAACTAATACATTCATCTGTTCCTCCGAAGACTATGCATGAACTTCCTTCTTGGATAACAGTTCGAATGGTGTTTTTTGTCAACCCCAACTTCTTTTATAATTACTGGTCCCGTACAGTAGCATATTTTTTCATTGAGCGGCATAAGCTCATCGCACTTTAAACAGCCCTTAACTAAATAGATGCTTACGGACATAAATCACAAGTAGTAGGAGGATGTAGATTTCAAGTGTCGTAAGAGCCACTTCAATGTTAAATGGGTCAGTTAGGTAGTCTTGTAGGGAGGGACTAGGTGGAACATCGAGGAGGAACTCAAAGTTTTTGTCCGTAAGTTCTTCGCGCATCTCTTCCATCGACAGATACAAACAGAGGATGTTCAACTCCACGGTGCTGGGAATTTGTGTTATAACCGTTGTGAATCCTCTAGTGGCAGGAATAGGAAATGACATAAAATCAAACTGACGCCTAATTCCCACCGCCACTACAATCCCTAGGTTTTCCCCCTCTTCATTAATGATAGCACCACCACTGTTTCCCTTAGAGATATAGCACGATGCGCGACTTTTACCCATCTCTGGCAAACTAATGTGTCCACTTGAAATATGTAGGCGATGTCCTCGTATACTTCCAATGGTGTAGACTTTCTCCCCCAGTCGAGCTTTTCTTTTTGAAGCAACTACATTGTTGCGCTTGCGAAAACCATCTTTTAGCTCCAGTATTGCGAAGTCTGCTTTTCCCAAATAAAGAACTTTGGCCTTATACGAATCACCATCTTTGAACTGAACAGTGACGCCTCTTTCCCTCTTAGACAGCACTCCATCTCCATTTGCGTCAACAACGTGAGCGGCCGTAAGAACGTGCCCAGTAGGCAGCAATGTGCCAGTGCCGAAGCCATGGGCGTCCGAATCTACCCTACAGGCTGCATTAAAGGAATTGACTACCTGGGCTTCCTCAGTAGAGATTGTAGGTTGAACCGTTGAAATCGCTATCAAAACAGCGAGGAGGAACAGAAGGGGGAAGAAAAAGAAAAATAAACGTCGCATAACATTCTCCTTGTTGATTAGCCACATCAACAGTCTACCCCACTATCCCTATTCTGTAACGTTTAAAATCTCACGGATGTGCTTGTCATATACTGCAATTCCAGGGCCGCTTGGCGCCGCATTCAACTTGAAGTTGATATCACTAAGTCTTAGGTTTGAATCGTCTAAGTGTGGAAGGAGGTCTATGCCCAGAGACTTAAACCTCTTGTACTTCTGAGTAATCAACGAGTCACTAGAGTAGCCGAAGTGAACTACCTTTAACAACGAATTAGCCATTGATACAATGTTACGTGGCACAAGTGGGGTACGAACGCCAGGGGTTACATCGTAGGATAGGTCAGCACTTACGCGCAAGAGACGCGGTCCAACTGGCTCACTCCAATGACCATCAAGCCTTACGTACTGGCCCGTCCTCCATAGGTCCCTTCCAAGGAAGCCCACGGTGTCATGTTGTGGCTCTAATTGCTCGCAAAGTGCCCGTAAAGCTCCCAACTCCACTCTCTTCTCAAGTACCTCATCAACATCAAGACAAAGAACCCAGTCAGCACCAAGCCTCTTGCAGTGTTCATAGCTCCGCGCCCTATGAAAGTTCTCCTGGTCTGGAGTATTAACCTTGTTAGATGGAATTTCAAGTTCGATTGAACCACTCCACTTCGTAATGATGTCTCGCGACCCATCCGTTGACCCATCATCAAACGCAACGAGCCCATCACAATACTTAGTGACAGACTCCATGAAGCGCTCAATATGTGTTTTACCGTCCCAACCCAAAATGCTATTTTGGTTGTAGACCTGGGTCATACATACGATTTTAACCACTAGCAGCGCACCCAGGAGCACCACTACTGGGCTCTCCCATTTGAATGAGGGCGGGAAGAGTTCCCTGCTCCAAGGTCTCAGTAAGAGACGCGTTTAGGGGCTCTCCTCCAAAAAGCTCGCGAGCTAGAGTCCTACATTCATCTGCAACGGCCTTTTCCTGCACTGGACTAGGTGATTTCTGACTGTGAATTACGAGACCCGCAAGTACAGCACCAATGAGGCCGAAGTTGGTATACTGAGCGGCGCGTACAGCCCACTGATAGTTCTCCAATATCCCATCCCAATACGGACCAGTCTTTTGCCAAAGCTCCTTCGTGTATATCATGGCGATACCAAGGTCATATTTTTCCATGAGGGTCTTTTGAGTATCAACGCTTTGATGAATTACTCGCTTGTTGGACTTGCCCTTTTCATCTAGGAATTCAAAATCTCCATAGACAAGACTGACGGGATTTTTCTGTTCTTGTGAATGAGTGAGCGTAAGTCGCAAAATCTGAAGGAACATTGGATAGTAAACGCTCCCAGTGGCGACACAAGTGATGTATTTACCACGGGCGATTTCATGGGCGGCGTTAAGCGCACTACCAGTGCCGCCATGCTCCTTCTTTATGACTCTGATGCGACGGTCAAAGCTAAAATGCTCGATTATCCTAGCAGACTTGTCTGTAGAGCCATCGTCCACGATGATTAGCTCAAAGTTCTCATAAAGTTGCTTGACCAACGAATCTAGCGTTGCTGCCAAAAACCTTTCAGCGTTGTAAACAGGCAAGACGATAGATACATCTGGATTGTCACTTAGATTGATTTCTTTCATTAAAACTGTCCCGCCTCCATGTCGCGTCGTTACTTAGAGTTTAACCTGGCTTTTTTCAGGATTTATCAGAGTGCATTGTAGAACGGCTCGGTCTGCTTCCACTGACCCATCATCAGGAGTGCAATGTTGGGCAACTCCTCTGCCTCGTAGACAAAGTTGTCCTTCCAGTCCATAAAATCTCGCGCGGCACCAGTTTCATCAGCCGCGTAGTTATCGCTCACCTCCTCTATTTGAGGGTGCAGTTGGAGGGCCGCTGGATGCTTATCGTCAAACCTAAGGATTGTCTCTGATGGCTCTGTCCCATCCATAAACTCAACAAACTTCTCGTCAAACTTATCAGAGGCACTGGTGCCGTCAGCAAGAGCGAACTTCTCTAGCTCACTCTGATAAAACTCCTTCTTCATCTTGTGAAATTCCTTGCCTTTAGCATGGCCGTAGTGGTAAATCCAAAGATGTGGGAGGGTATACCGCAATGACTGGTATTCTCCTGCGAAATACGTACACTTCCCATCGACGTCCGTAACCACCGGATGTGTATGATATCGCAATCCATTTCGGTATCGAATGATTCTTTGGTGTTGTGGCTGCCACTCTGGGTGTGGAGCTTTGAGGTGGTGGAAATCCCTGTAGAAATGGAGGAAGGTTGGGATGATTTCACTCGCCGTAGGGCGAGATTTAATAGCTGTCCTAACTTTTTCAATGTCGCCCTCCATGTAGAATTCATCGCAGTCTACAATGAAAAGCCACTCGCCTTCACTTGCAAGCTCCAAGAATACTTGTTTCTGTTCCTCTAGTGACTTAAAGAATCTGCCTAGTCTAATCAGTTCAATCTTATTATCCGGGTCTGGAAATGCCCTGATGAGTTCCACAGTCTTATCCGTAGAGTGACCATCTTCTGTGCTTCCAGGTCGTCCCTTAACGGCTCCTTCAATGACACGAATAATGTCAAATTCGTCGTAATTGTTCGCGAGGTTGTATTCAACCCAGTCCTCCTCGTTGTGGACTGCTAGGCACTTCACCAACTTGGGATTAGCATGAGGGTAGTTTACTTCCTCTAGGATGGTTTCCATTTGTTTACGTGGCTGATTCATATTGAAGACCACTCACCATCTCTGAATTTTTCTACTTGACTCTTCAACTCAACATTCATGCCGCCAGAATCAGTAACGCCAAGCGATGTTACCCTTATTATTCCCAGTAGATTCTGCTTGTAGCCATCGTATTTGACGTACAAAGTTCCTGTAGACTTCATTGCAGGAACATAGATAGTGATAGATTTAGACTCGGAATCATCAGTAAAATCTCCACCACCAAGATTCATAGCCTTCTCTAAAGCCTCAATAATCTCCGATTTTTCTTTATCGGAAGGCTCCTGATAAGGTTGACCATCAAAAGAAGTATGTATGGTTGGAATTAGACACATTGCTTCTAGTGCGACTACATTGTTTTCTTCAGGAAATTCCGATTTCCTTATTTCTGTAACATGATACGTTGCTCTTGAAACAATATCTAGCTTACTCATCCTCTTCCTTTTCAACTTCCTGATTAATCTCAATCCTCTTTATTACTGCAATGGGAATTGCAATAGTGCGCTTTCCTGCATCAAATACTACAACACCCTCTGTAATTGTGTTATCGGACGCTTCTATCTCTTGAACCTCACCATCCAGGTAGGTAACAATGCACAGCACTAGAGCGCCTCTTCAATGGCCTTGACCGTATGGGCCCAGCTATACTTCTCAACTGTAGCCTTCATCCCAGCTTCCAACTTCTTGCTACCGCTTTGCTTGTAATCATGGGCGGCCCTCATGGCGTCTACTAGGGCATCAAGCTCAAAGGTGCACCACTCACCATTGCCGTGGAACCACCTACCGTCCTCTGCGCTTTCCATTCCGTTGGGCTCTACCAGGAATGAATTGTCCCCATTGCAATACTCTGTGTGACCGGAGTAGTTGGTAACAATTGAAGGAATGCCGCACGCCATGAGTTCTAGTGGCTCAAGATTCCATCCTTCTGCATGGGCAGGAAAGACGCCGAAGTCCACGCTGTTAAACACGTCGCAAAGCTCCTTCTGAGAGTTCATGCGAGGGATGATTCTGACCGATGCGCCCATCTCAGATGCGAGGTACTTGGTCTTCCACACCTCATTTTCCTTACCAATAAAGTGATTGTGGTTAAGCATCCACAGTTCGACCTTGTCCCCTGGAGTAAACGCGGCGTTAAATGCCTCTAGGAGTTCATTGTGACCCTTGCGAACCTCCCACTTGCCCACGTTGAGGAATACCGTCTTGTCCTGTGTCCAATAGGCCCTGTGCTGGTCTGCCTCCTCACTTCTGTGGAAGATGGACGTGTCTACGCCCAGCGGAATGACCTTAATACCCAATGGCGGCTTAATATCATTGTCTTCAAGGACCTTCTTTGCCCATTCAGAACAAACAAACAATTGGTCTACAGAAGAAAGATGTAGGCGCTCAACGTCAGTGAACTTGTTTAGTTCGAAGATAGGCCAGCCAATTCTTCGTCCACCGCCAGGGAACATAGCCAGGTCGTTCTGATGCCAGATTCGAATTGATGGGGCGGCCACCTCAAAAGACTTGGCCTGCTCCATTGCATTTCTGACAAACGTCAGGTCTGTATCCCAGGTGGGACTACCTAGTGGGAAATAACTTACGTCATGTCCTGCCGACTGTAGTGACTTAAGGACATTGTATCCGACAACGCCATAGCCCAACTGATTGATGGGCGCGATTAGATTAAGATGCATTTGCTGCTCTCCACATACCGTAGTATTCCAAAATTACATCGCGCAACTGTGGCCCGACGATACTGTTATCAAAGTCCTTCACTCTCTGTCGTGCCGACTCGCACATATTGCCCCAATCACCATTTTGAGCAGTACGCCATTTGCTATCTTGGCGGCTCCATAGCTCATACGCCTCCCTCATACATCTCATGAGGTCACATACTTGAGGCTCTCGCCAGTTGTCTTTGGCCGTATACATGAAGTCGTGTGGATGAGGCATATCTACGCAGGGACTTGGGTGTGATTCTACTAACCAACCACAGTCGCCCTCTACAATGAATTCTTCAGGCCCCGTGCCCTTGGTCGCGATTGCAGGGAGGCCGTAACCAAGCGCATCAAAGTGTGGAACGCCCCACCCTTCTCCACGCGACGGGAGACAATAACAGTCGGCTGTTGCATAAAGTCTTTCCATATCTTCGAAGGACAATACTTCGTGAATGAGTTGAATTTGAGGATACGCCTTTAGCCTAAGAGCCTGACGTACAACCTGGATGATGTTTACCATTTTATTGCGCTCATCTGGACCATCATTTGGGCCAACATAAGTCTTTAGCATTAGGATAACTCTGTCCTCTGGCGTAAATTCACTGAAATAAGCCTTGAGCAACGGGTCAATACCCTTTTTCTTTGAATACTGACAGACGGCCAAGAACTTAAATGAGTTGTCTGCCCCAGTCATTACATAGGGGACCACTTCTTTTTCATACTTAGAAGTATCGCAGCTATACGGAATAAGCTCAATTGGCGTGCGAACTCCGCACCTCTTTGCAACCAGCAAGTTTTGCTTGCACGGCACCAATATGAGGTCCATGCGATTTAGCTGCTTCACCCACTGCTCAGGAATCCGGTCGGTTTCCCAACAAAAAATCCCAACGTTAAAGCAACCAGGCTTCGGCTCCATCTCATTGGGCGTAGTTTGCTGGATGACAATGTCTACGCCTTGGGCATTACGCTTCGCCAGTAGCTTCTCTATAAAGTTCCTCTTGTAATTGCCGCCGTCATATCTCAGGTCCCTAGTTGTAAGGCTGAGACCAGCGTCATTGAGAGCGCGCACGTAATCCCTAGAGGCACTAGCATATCCACTGAAATCCTTCAATGGACCCACGAAAAGAACCTTGGGAGTCGTCATTTCTACTACAGCCATTATACCAGTGCTCCTGGTGCAAAGTTGCGCACAAAATCAGTCTTCGCAACCGGCAATTTAATGCCACGATTACGCAGGGAGTTTCTCCAGCGCAACTCCTCAAATCTATTCTCCGCTGCTACAGTGCTACGGAAGTATCCTATGACCTCTTCTGGCCTCCCGCCCTTTTGCAACTTCTCTAACCAAGTGTTCATTCCCTCTTCGTCCGGTATTCTCTGTAGGATGTTAATGTAACACCACTGTATGAAATCCTGTGCAGTCATTTTCTGTGGTGGCTGCTCACTAGTCACCACTTTGAAACTTGGCTTAGCATCCCAACCTTCTGCTCTGTCACATAGCTCTATAGCGTCGAAAATTTCTTGAAGCCTGTCCGTTGTGATTTCCCAGCGGTGCATCTTCTCGGCACACTTTCTTGCTTCCCCACCCAGTCTCTTTCTTAGCTTCTTGTCCAACACAAGCTTTTCCATTTTGGAGACCAAATCATCAATGTCTGGTAGGGACCTAATGGCCGATGTTTCCGCCTCGTGATAGAACCGGCTGATTTTTATTGGCAGGCCACCGCCATTTTCAACGTGGTCCTCCATGGCACTATAGTTCTGATACAAACCGGGGACGCCACAAGACTTGGCCTCTACGATTGGCAGGCTCCAACCCTCGCAAATTGCTGGTTGAATGTACACGTCGAACAGGTTGAACACCTCTGCAAGCTGCTCCTCTGTAACTCCCTTGTGAGTATTGGGCATATGAGCGGTATGCTCGCCGCACACGCGACATACGGAAACGCCCTTCTTGTTACAGGGGGCGAACCAGTTTGCATAAACCGCATCACACGACTCACACAGGTAGGTAAAAATCACATGGCGTTGTAGTTGATTGCGCATGAGATAGGCGGGGATGTCCCAGCCAAGGTCTGGATAGCTCGTATGGCAGTAAAGGGCAGTGTGGTCTATGCGCAGGGCCCTTCTCTCGTCCTCACTGAGCTTCTTCTTTTCCTTTACCTTCTTCTTTGCACGTTCAATCGTGCGTGGCTTGACGTACTTATTCCTAAGCCTCATGTATGCGTCGAAAAGGTCTGGGAGAAGCTTTCTTTTCTGATTTCTCATGACAGTGCCATAGATAAACAGACTTGGCTTCATGTGGAACTTGTCTCTAACAAATGCCCTATCTAGGGGCTTAAAGACGTCCAAGAGCACACCTGGGGATGTTACGCTGTCAATCTCAACGCCATCGCCCTGCAACGTGCGCTTGCCATAGCGACTGTAAGTGGTGACCACGTCTGCCTTCTTGAAGATTTTATCAATCCAATCTTGCTTCTGTGGGGCAGAGTCTACCGTTGGAGTTATGACCAACTTGTAGCAATCTCTGAACTTAGTATCAACTAGGTGTTCAAGCATCCACGGGTCGCGGACATCGTAAACGATATCTGGTTGAAAGTCAGCTAGGACTGCATCAATCTTATAGCGACCGAATTGATTCTGGGGATGCTTATCGTACGCGGCCTTTTCTTCTTGATTGACCGGCAGGACGGGATAGAACTTCCAGGGAAGGGTCGCTATTCGCGCATCGCCCGCTGATGCATATGAGCCCATTTCGGCAATCTCATATTTACCAGTGGCGTGTAGTCGCTTGATTATTTCCCTGTTAAAAGTCGCAAATCCGGTTGAAAGAAAACTTGCCTCACCGGTAAACAAAATGCGCCTCTTTGCCATAAACTCCTCACAAATCGGGGACGGGTTTTACCCCGCCCCCTTTGTAAAACTAGAACGGTAAGTCGGAAGGAGGTCCGCTAGTAACCCCCGCTTCTACCTTCTCGTTTGACTTTGAAGATGATGCATTCTTGCTGCCATCACCCTTTTTCTTGCCGTCATACTTGTCAATCTGGAGGTCAAAAGAGACATAAATCTTGTGTTTCTGTCTACGGTTCTCTCCCTCGCCCCATTCGTCCTGCTCCAACTCACCTACAACGGAGACAATGGTCCCTCTGTCGATGTTCTCCGAAGCATAAACTGCACGGGCTCCCCAACACTCAGCATCAATGAACATTGGTTTTTCATCATACTCGTTGGTTTTCTTGTTCTTAATGCGCTTGTTACTTACCATGCGGATGGTGCAAACTTTGGAATCATTGCCAACATTTTTAAGCTCTGGCTTCTTAGTTGCGCGACCTGTCAAAACTACCATATTTCTACGAATCATATCTCACTCCTTACAAGTTGAGGTCTTCTATAACAAACATTATAGATGGGAAAAAAGAGGTGTAAACCCCTCAAAGGTGTTTAACGTTATGGACAACTAGTCCACCACGATTCTTTTTGCCGGAAATAAGAACCGGGATACCTTCTTGGAGAATCCACGCTATTTTATTGTAAAACGATGCAAATACCACAACGGAATCTAGCATGTATGTCTCGTCTGAGACGGTTAAAAAGCACATATGGTTGCCGTTTTTGTCTTTGATTTGTCTGATTGCTTCAATCACAACTCCAATGGAGCCCTTTGTCCCCTCGCGCAACCTATGGAAGTCCCTGCACTTAATGCTAACCTGAGGGTTCTCATAAAGCTCAACGAGACTGCCGGAAAGTGGAATGCCCAAGAGATGTTTCTCATAAGCAATTTTCATTTTCTTAGGTGTTCCAGAGAGCGTTTTGTTCATCTCCACAACCTGTTCGATAATCCTAGGGCGACGAGACTTATTGGGAATCTTAGAGTCAAGGAGTAGTAGATATGCCTCCTTGATAGTATTGGCCTCACCACTGTCCAGTTTTTCAAAAATAAACTTGCGCTCTCTCTCGGTCAAAATGCCGATTAGCTGGTATTCGGCCAGCAATTTGATACGCTTATCATCCAAGTAGTCCAACGCACCACTCTTAATTAGTGCAATAGCAACGTTACTTCGCAGCTTCTTGAATCTACCCTTCGCCTTATTATCCATGAGGCCATATGAGTATCTAATGAAGTCGTATGCTGTTTTAGTAGCCTTTGCAGCCTTCTTCACGTCCTTAATTGCTCCAGCGCCAACGCCTTTAATGTGCGCCAGACCGAATAGAATGGTCTTATCATCACCCTTGGCAAAGTCAGTATTTGCCAGCTTGAGCGAAGGTGGCATGACATCTAAGTGGAACAGTCGGGCCTCGTAGACAAGCTCTTGAATCTCGTCCATAGAATCTTGTTTGCCACTTGAATTGGTCAGCATGGCTCTGAAGAACTCTAGTGGATAGTGGGCCTTGGCATAAGCCGTACTATAAGCAATTAGGGCATAGGACACCCCATGGGACTTATTAAATCCATAGCCGCTGAAGTCTTCTAGCCAGCCAAAAATTGTCTCGCCTAGCTCTGTAGGATGACCGTTAGCTATGCCGCCATCAATGAACTTTTGCTTCAGCGTGGCCATCAGGTCTTTCTTCTTTTTGCCAATGGCCTTGCGCATCACGTCGGATTCTTTAAGCGTGAATCCAGCGAAGTCGGTACAGATTTGCATGATTTGTTCTTGATAAATCGGCACACTGAACGTACTATTCAGAATTGGCCTAAGTACCTCGTGGATAT
>SDBT01008839.1_pt1 | contig 16401 bp, 13 predicted proteins | sample 2277101 | NCBI WGS metagenome assembly SDBT01 (sample SAMN10404973, study PRJNA504765) | marine sediment metagenome | isolation source: marine sediment core GS10_PC15, 103 cmbsf | place: Arctic Ocean: Southern Knipovich Ridge | collected 2010 | reverse complement strand
CTTTATGATTGAAAACCATTTTTTTACCGGCAAAAAGGTATAACTTCAGGCGGAACGCCTCTAATCACATGCCCATGGAGCCCAATCATCGGCCCGGCACAGGAGTGCAGTCCTATTTGGCTTTGACTCGTCTATCACCAACAATCGCTCTTGACAAGGCTCTCACTACTCTAGCCCAGCCTGATGGGAAAAGCAAGATCACCGCGAAATGGACGTGACTATCCTGGTGCTGATACGACATCTGGCGGCGATTCGGCACCCGAGCCACCGCTTAAAAGTGTCTTGCTTTGAAGGGAACGCTACTAGTAAAATAGGAGTGAGATTGCCCCAGCGGCGTAGCCGGGCAAGACTACCCGAAAATTGCCAGATTAAAGATAAGCGGTGCTTTCTTACCTGTCACTCATCTCTTTCAGACGCAATTGTTGACAGGTCTGTTTAACGGCACGGTAACAGCCGATTCATCGATATATCTTTAATTTTTCTTCTCCGTTGGCGCGTTGTTTGGAAGTGCGTTATGGCCTGGATCTAAGCAACGGGTACTGGAAGTCAAAATAGAGTGTTCCGTGGAACCAAAACCCTACTCGGTTTCAGGCAGTAATCCCTACATTCAGGAAGGTTATTCAATATGAAAGAAGTGTGGTACTTGGCCCGAGGGGACCTTTCACAACCATTCGCTGCTGGCACAATCCATTCCCGAGAAGATGTTAAGGCGCTAAGGCGAGCGGGATTCGACGCGAAACTATTCTCGTTAGCATCGGAACCGTACGATGTCGTCGATGGAGTTAAGGAGGAGGTTGTTTGTCGTCGCTCGAACCGCCTCAGCCCACTGTGGTTCGAGATCAAGATGTGTTTGCGAATCCTGTTTTCCCCTCCTGGGTCCATTATACTGCGCGGCATCGATTATCCGTTGCTGCCGTGGTTCGCAAGGCTTAGAAAAGTCCAGATGATTGCTGAATTCCCAGCGCCACCGCAGGGACTTTATAGTAAGAACATCGGAACCCATGCGGAACGTTTACACAAGAAAGTGCTGTCCCGCCTCGATGGCGTGATCTCCCTCACACGAGAAACTCTGGAGATGATCCAGCCTTACATGCGCAGCGGTGCATGGGAAGTTGTGACCGGCGTGGGGGTAGAGGTAAATGACTATCCACCATCACCAACAGACCCTCAGTGCGACAGCGAGACATTAAATATCGGCTTCCTTGGGGCAATGCATCCATACGGTGGGGCTCGTGGCCTGCCCCAGATATTTGATACGCTTTCAGTCCTTGCTGGAAAAGGTTTTCCTATTCACTGGCACATAATCGGAGATGGTGGATATCGCGAGATACTGGAACAGAAGATTGCCGAAGCTGGTCTGGGTGGTAAGGTGACATTTTGGGGATTTCAGCCTCCGGAAAAGCTTCCCGAATGCCTCAGCAAATGCGATCTGATGATGGCTCTTTACGAACCTATCGAGGAGTCGAAACTCGGCGGTGTTAACCCGATGAAGTTATGGACTTGCCTTGCCATGGCCAAGCCATCCCTGTTCAATTATCCATCAAGATACAATGTCTATGAATCAGTTCCAGGCCTGCTGAACTGTACGTCGATAGATCCGGATGATATTGCAGATACTTTATCGAAATTATGGCAGACGCACGGAGCCGAGGGATTGCGACAACTCGGACAGCAGGGACGCGAATACGTCGAGAAACATGCAAGCTGGGACAAGCATGTCACTGCCTACGTGAGTCATCTTGCCAAGGGAATGGTGGAATAATCCTTACCAGCCACCCAAGGTGTCAATGTCACCTTGAGACATACGGATCTGACTGGCTGGAGTGAGGAACTTCAGATTCATACTTCAGGTATCTATTGGCTAGGCCGCGGGCTCTATGCGGGCACAGGTGCCTGTCCGGAATATTGATAACCGGGCGCGGCCTCCGGGAACCCGTCAGGGTACAACGCATTCCAATACGCCATCTCTCGAGAATATGCATCCTCGGCCTTCCATTGTAACTGAAGTCCGGCAAGTACCCCGCTAAGAGCAAAGAAGCCACGACTATAGGGCAAGTCACCCGTATAGCTGCATTGCAGGAAGTTGATCCAGAACAGCATCTGCACGCATCGTGAGACTGCAATATCAGGGCTTTTTCGAATCCGAACCACCCGCTTAAAGGCAACGGCTGTAAGAAGCAGTAGTGGCACCAGGCCAATCAATCCCTGCTCACAAGCTATCTCAAGCCACAAGTTGTGTGGGTAAGAGCGAATGTCTCCCGAGCCTCGCCAATCCATCCCGATGAACTGCGAGTAGCCACCCACGCCAATACCTGCAAGAGGGTTACTCTTAATAAGGTCGAACGCCACATTAAAAAGAGGCGATCGCGTTCCAAGCAGCCCGTCCATAGTCTGGAAACGATCAATGAGGACAGTGGGACGAAAAGCCAGCATCCCGCCACCCAATAAGATTAAAATTAACAGAAGAACCGCCACGGACCGAATAAATCGCTTTTTTGTCACAAACGTAATTGCCGAGACAAAAACCAAGACAATTATCGCACCACGAGAGGCTGTAAAGGGAAGAATTCCGATGGCAACGGCTATAGTGATCAGGCCCATTACTCGCTGCCAGGGCCGCCCTTGATAAACCCAGTAGATCAGGTAGGCTATGCCATTGACCAGAAAAATACCATACATGTTACTCATGCCGCCACCAAATCGGCCTTCATGGAAGCTGCCGGCACCAAAAATGAGCATCAGGTATAAAAAGGTGGTACCCAGCGAAAGATAGGCACCCATATTCAGCATTTGATTCAGGTTTTTGAGGTTCTGTCCACACATCCTACCCAGGAAATACAGCGGTATGCAGGACCCTAAGAACAGCTTAGCTTTCTGGCCGCCATAGATGGGCGATGGCGTATAATAAACCGACGCCATGACTATCAAGCCCAGGATAAGTGCAGCCCAATCCCCCCAATCGCCAACGCGCCACGGACTTACACGAGACTTTTTCCACAACATTAAAATGCCGACCATCGTAAAGACCAGCCAAGCCATCGAAACACCACCGCCCAGATGCAAAATTCCGAGTATGATAATCCCAAAAAAAACGCTTCCAAGAATACCCACCGACAAAGCTATTGCTGGACGGAAGAATAGCACAACGGTACATATACCGAATATAGTGGCCCCAAATATAAGGATTAACGTTACGCTCACAACTATCTCCAAACGGGCCCGCCAATTAACCTAACAGGCCAAATCACCCAGCCGGCAATTGGATAGTAACCAAGCCAGCCTCATCGGTAATTATCGTTCAAATTGAAGGTTAACTTAGACTAAAACCCCAGCCCAAATACGGCTTCTAGTGCTTCATACGTCCAATACTTCCTATGGGTTTTAAAAATCCTACCTCACAGGTCGTAATTATTGGCCGCAAGTTAGAGTTAAGTCGAAAATCCCCGTCGCTACGGCCGCCGAATAATACGAGCAAAAATCTTGGTCCTGACGACCGAACGGACCCCTTCGTCGATACCCCAAAACCAAAGCAGTGGCACGAGGATCAATGCAACGATACCCACTTCGATAACCAACTCAAGCCACGATTGTGGTGAGTAAATCCATGTAATAATTAGTCCCGCAGCCAATGCAAACAGCCCCAGAAGAACCTGCGTTGGAAAAACCGACCGAAACAGACTAACTCGAGAGACACCGAAATGCTTAGCCGCGACCTGTGGGTAAAGCAAGATTGAAGCAAGGCCGTTACCCAACGCCATCCCGCCAACTAAGCCAATAGTATCGAAAAGATACGCGCCCCCAAGCCCGCAGATGAAAGTTGCCGCCGCACGCAAGCCGGTTATCCGCGAGTTATCCGCCAGCATCTTTCGACCAACAATGGTCGCTGAAACAAGATTACTCGTCCAAACCAAAACAGAACCCGCCAAGCCTGCTGCCAGGATCCAGACGCATTCCTCAAAACCCGGCCCCTGCCATACAAAGAACAGCGAACTGGCAAAGCCCATAAGCCCACCCCCTGCCACCATCGCCAGACAGCCAGAAATGCGCGTCCCCCGCAACATCAACGGCTTGAGTTTATCGGTGTGAATCGAGGCTGCTATGGGCAGCGCAACCATAGCACCTGTTACAACAATACCGCGCAACGATTGAATCAAAAGACTACAGAGATAGACATACGTCGCAGCCTCCGGACCAAAAAACCTCAGTGCCAGAATCGGCCCGGAACGATACATAGCCATCTGGCAAATGCTCCAGAAAACCGCGTGGTATGAAAATTTAAACAGCTGATGAAATTCGCCGGACCAACCCGAAAAGGTCAGCCGGAAATCACGATACATCAACTGCAGGCAAATGTGATTGCCCAGCATCTGAACCAACCCGCTGGCAAACATCGCCAGACCGAGGAATTCCAGCTTCGGGCCATATTGGTTGAAGCAAAATACTATAACAACTGCCCTGGCAATATGAGAAAGTACCGTGATGATGTTCGATAGCTCGAATCGCTGCATCCCCAACAATGCACCTCTGGCCGGCACACTAAACAAGCCGGCGGCTACACCGCAGGCGGCCCAGCGAATCGCAGGTATCAGTGCGACAACGGTCTCTGGGGGAACCTTCGGGAAAAGTGCCCCGTAATTATTCGATACAACCACTCCCAGGCCGGCTGCGATACAGGCCATCCCGAAGTAAATCGGCAGGGACACCGAGAAAACCCGCCGAAAGCCATCAGCATCGTGGCCTCGGGAGTAATGGGCAACGCGTTGCTGGACGGCAAGGCCCAAGCCGGAATCCAACAGCATCAGGAACGCGGCAAATTCCAACGCACCCGACCAGGAACCGTAGGCAACCTTGCCAACCTGGCTGATAACATAGGCGGTTAGCAGCAGATTAATTACGATCGTCGCGGCTAATCGTATCCACTGGGAACTGACATTTATGATCGTTCGCCCGAACGAGAAATGCTTAGCTTTTACTTCCTCAGCCATGAAGGCCTATCTCCGCACAGATTGCCTCTGACCTGAGGTCTGTGGTTGAAACGAATCACCAAACTAAATCGCCCGTAACACGAGCAAAAATCATCACTTCTAATATCGGCTCTATTGGGAACCCGTCTCGACCAATACTTGCCGGCCCTGCCTTACAAAAAGGGCCTGATAATATCAACGTATCGGCCCGTGCAGGACGTAGCGTTTATTTTCTCGTCAACGAGCTTGCGGGCGTTGGCCTTGTGACGTGCGAGAAGTTCGCGATCATTGTAGTAACCAAGCACCGCGTCCCTTAACGCATCGATATCACGAGCCGGAATCCGCCGGCCGCAATCGTGTTCGGTTACGATAGCTTCAAGCTCCGTACCTTCAGGTGTAATCGCAAGTAGAGCGCAACCAGCCGACAGAGCCGTGTATGTCTTCGACGGCATGGAGATGCCGTAGTACTGCTTATCAAGCGATATGATCTGACAGTCCGCCGAGGCGATCGAGCTTCTAAAAACCTCCTGCGAGAGATACGGCAGGGTCTTTACATTGGTCAAACCGCGACGTTCGATATCGGCGAGGATATCGGCTTTGCCTACGCCATCTCCGATGAGCATGAACTGAAGATCTTCCCTGTCGCTAAGCTCGTCAGCCAGCTCAATAACCAGATCAAGCCCGTGTGTAGGACTCCAGTTGCCGCTGTACATAACCACAAACTTATCGACTAGGTCGTGGGCCTGTGCGAACGTGTTTTGCCCCTTCGCTATCGGGCGTATTTCATCGATATCCACCCAGTTGTGCACGACGTGGATAGGCGTTTTTTTATCGAGGCCGAGACAAGCTTCGGTGGTTTTTTTCATGCCCCGGCCGAGGGTTATTATCACCTCGGCGTTGCGAAGCGAAACCCCGTTAACCCACTTAAATAGCCGGTGCGTCAGACTTCCCTCGGCGAGCATGCCGGCAGATACCATAACATCCGGGTACAGGTCGTACATGATTACGCCGTAACGAAAGCCGAACAGCCATTTCGCCAGCGGAGCTATCCACGGCACAAGCGGCGGGTTAGTAACCAGCAGGCCGAAACCTTTGCGGTTTTTGATCATCATCCAAAACGCCTGCATCGAAAAAACAAACCAGGTCCACAGCCTGCGAAGGCCCGAACTTATGTCGCGCTTGCGACCGAGTTTGGTGGGAATGTTTTCATCGTCAAGCTGCCAGCCGGTATCGGTAACCATCTGGGCGATGGGAATACCTGCATCGATAAATGCGCGGGCGATATCGCGGTGCAAAACCGCGGGCTCCTGATTGGACAAAAGCACTCGCTTGTATGCCTTGGACATTTGCCTTACGCCCTTTCACGCACAAAAGCTTCGAGTTCGACCAGCAGCTCGGCTGCGATATCGTCCCAGCTTTTGCTGATCGCACCCAGCCGGGCCCGCCCTGCTTCGATTAACGCTTCACTTCGGCCAGGTTCGTCGATAACCCGGCGTATCGCTTTGCAGATCGAACCGGGATCGAGCGGGTCGAAATATTCGGCGGCCGAGTCGCATATCGTTCGTGCGAAATCGCGATCACTGGTCAGGACCGGTACGCCAAAGGCCATCGCCTCGCCGTATGTCCCGGAAAAAGATTCCAGTAGCGTCGGCAGGATCATGCCGTGCATATGGCCGAAGTAGCCGGCCAGTTCCTGCTGGGGTATCTCGCCGAGATTGACTATCGTTTTTTCAAGCCCGGCCCTGCGAATTTGTTCGAGTAGCGGACCTGCATTGCCCTTATTGGTATCGAGCGTTACGAACACTGCGCTATCGGCAAGCTCCTGGCGATATTGTGTAAATAGATCGACCAAAACTTCCAGATTCTTATGGGCGTAATATCGCGTCAGGCAGAAAAAGCGTTTCTTGTCGGCATATTTAGCCAAAGCCGCAGGCATCTCGCTACCTGTGCCTTCGACGGTATCGGCCGAGAGGCTGTTCGGCGAAACAAACACTCTATCGGCGCCGAAGGTATCTACGATGTGCTTCTGCGCGGCCGACGTCTGGGCAATCAGCAACGGGTTTTCGCGTGCGATTACCCTGCGAAGATTTCGACAGTGATATCGAATCTTCAGCCGAGTGATACACGGAACGAAATCACGCCAGGTATCTTCCGGGTAGAACATGTGAGGCCGGTGCAGGTAAATCGCCTGCGGGCACGGTGCGTTCGTATAGCCCCTGTCCGAAAGGCCGAGGATTATATCAGCCCTTGCGGCAGTGACGGCCTTGGAAAGAACGTTCCGCTCCCAAAGCCATCTCCGCAATAGCCGAAAGCGACCGAATTCATTCGTCCGTGGCTCGCAGAGTAATTCCAGCCGGTCAGAGTCTTCTACGATCTGCCGGAAAGCGGGTTGATCTGGAATTGTTACCAGGAATTGATGGCCCTGACCTGCCGTCGCCAGTGATCGTATCAGGTTCTTGCCGACAGAACCGCCCCCGGCACCGAGCAGACCATGAGCAAGGACAATTACTCGCATCGCCTACTCCTGGCCGATTGATGTTTGCTCGACATACCAGTCGATGGTTCGTCGCATGCCATCATCGAAATCGACTAGAGCTTTAAAGCCGAACCGCTCTGCCGCTCGTGTTACATCGAGGCAGCGTCTCGGCTGGCCGTCGGGCTGGGTTGGATCCCATACGATCTCGCCGGTGAAGCCGACCATGTCGCGAATCTTCTCGGCGAGGTCTTTAATCGTGATTTCAAAGCCCGCACCCAGATTTACCGGATCGGCCGAATCGTATTGCTGCGTCGCCTTTACGATCCCGCGGGCAGCGTCTTCAACGAAGAAAAATTCCCTACTAGCTGAACCCGTCCCCCAACAGGGAACTTGCGGATCGCCGGAGCGTTTAGCTTCGACGAACTTGCGAATCAATGCCGGAATAACGTGGCTGGACTTTAAGTCGAAGTTATCGCCGGGGCCGTACAAATTCACCGGCAGCAGGTAAATACCGTCGAGGCCATATTGGGTGCGATAGGCTTCAAGCATTACAAGCAAAGCCTTTTTCGCTATGCCGTAGGGAGCATTCGTCTCTTCCGGGTAGCCGTTCCACAGGTCGTCTTCCTTAAATGGAACGGGCGTAAATTTCGGATACGCACAGACCGTGCCGACCTGGACGAATTTATCCAACTCGCGAACGCGAGCGTGTTCGATCAAGTGCAGGCCCATGGCCATGTTCGCGTAGAAAAATCTGCCCGGGTTCTCGCGATTAGCGCCGATTCCGCCGACTTCAGCCGCAAGGTGAATCACCACCGTCGGGGACATGTTATCGTACATGCGGATAACGTCAGCTTCTTTGGTAAGGTCGTAATCATCGATCAGCGGGATCAAAATATTCTCAGCCGACACGCCAACCTTCTCGGTCAGTTCAACTTGAAGATGCCTACCTAAAAAACCATCTCCGCCGGTAATTACGATTCGCTGTTGCGTAAGATCTAACATCAAGTATCCCTTGGTTTGTGTGGGGGGTAAGATTACGACTTGGCACGATGCTCAGCTAGGATTCGCTCTTCCTTAGCCAGTGACCAGTCATTATCGACCATCATCTTCGCCAGGCCCTTTAGGTCAACCTTTGGTTCCCAGCCGAGCTTTTCGCGAGCCTTTGTCGCATCGCCCAGCAGCAGGTCAACTTCAGTTGGCCGGAAGTAGCGAGGATCGATCTCGACGTATTTTTTCCAGTCAAGGTCAAGTGCTCCGAAAACTTCATCTAGGAACTCGCGGACCGAATATGTCTTGCCGGTAGCAATGACGAAATCTTCCGGTTTATCATGCTGGAGCATCATCCACATCGCTTCGACGTAATCGCCGGCGAAGCCCCAGTCGCGCTTTGCCTCTAAGTTACCGAGGAACAGCTTATCCTGGAGACCTTCTTTGATACGCGTAGCTGCGCGGGTGATCTTTCGCGTTACGAACGTCTCGCCGCGACGCGGGGATTCGTGGTTAAACAGAATGCCGTTACAGGCGAACATGTCATAAGCCTCGCGATAATTAACCACCTGCCAATATGAAAATACCTTCGCACAGCCATATGGGCTACGCGGGTGGAATCGCGTGTTCTCGGTTTGGGGCGTCTCGGCAACTTCGCCGAACATCTCGGAACTGGACGCCTGGTAGAATTTAACTTCCTGGCCGAGGTCGCGAATAGCTTCAAGCAGCCTGAGCGTTCCAATCGCGTCGGTCTGTGCGGTATAGACAGGCTGATCGAAGCTGACCCGAACATGCGACTGGGCACCGAGGTTATAGACCTCATCGGGCTTGCACTCGCTGAAAATACGCCTCAAACCGATCCCGTCGGTCAGGTCGCCATAGTGCAGGAAAAGCCGGGCATCGGTTTCGTGCGGATCGCAGTAAATATGGTCGATCCTTTCGGTGCCGAATGTGCTGGATCGACGGACCAGGCCGTGGACCTCGTAACCTTTAGCCAAAAGTAGCTCGGTGAGGTAACTGCCATCCTGTCCGGTAATGCCGGTAATCAACGCCTTGGTCGCCATGATCAATTACTCCAAAATCCTATCAAACCAGTGCACCCCGGCCAGCCTATAAACCAGCAAGCCCAGAGCTAAACATTTAAATTACAGTTGGTTAACGCAAATATTGGCCGGGTATTACTACAGCGGCCTATATCTCATATCGTCAGGAAGAACATGACCCTTGAGGCCAATAAGCCCGCCGGCAGCTTATAAAATGACCGCTGAGGGTTGTAAAAAACCGGCGATAATCCTGTGCTAATCCTGGCTTGCCAGTAAACGAATTATCCTCTGGCTACTTTTGCCGTCGCCATAGAGATCTGCCTGGCGATCTGCCGGTAAGACAGCATCTGCGGCCTCAAAATCGTCAACCGCCGCCAGGATCGACTCCGTATCAGCACCAACAATGCGATTGCACCCGGCGGTAACAAGTTCAACCCATTCAGTCTCATCGCGCAACGTTACGCAAGGCACGCCAAACCAATAGGCTTCCTTTTGTACGCCGCCGGAGTCGGTGAGGATCATTCGAGAATTATTTTCCAGCGTCAGCATATCCAGATATGCTACCGGATCGATCAGCCTGATATGCCGACCAAGAGATGTAAGTGTTTTGCCCAGCGTCTTTTTCGTTCGCGGGTGCAACGGCAGAACTATCGTTTTATCGACCTGGGAAAAGGCTTCACAAATTCCGGCAAGTCTCGCCGGATCGTCGGTATTTTCCGCCCGATGGACCGTCGCGAGATAGTAGCTCTTAGGTTCCAGGCCTAGTTCGCTCATTATCTTACTGCGGGTTTCGGCCAGAGATGAGTTATACAAAACCGAGTCGTACATCACATCGCCAACGTTTATCACGCCGTCTGTTATGCCTTCAGCGGCGAGATTAGCAACGGCCGTGTCGGTTGGGCACAGCAGCAGCTCGCTGATCGTATCTGATACGATGCGGTTGATCTCCTCTGGCATGCGGCGGTTAAAGCTTCGCAAACCAGCTTCGACGTGTGCAATCGGGATATGCAGCTTCACGCCTGCCAGTGCGCCTGCCAGCGTAGAGTTCGTATCGCCGTAGATCAAAACCCAGTCGGGCTTTTGATCGAGGAGCACCTGTTCGATTTTTTCGAGCATCATTCCGGTCTGCTTACCGTGAGGCCCCGAACCGACCTCAAGATTAACCGCAGGCCGGGGGATATTCAGCTCGTCGAAGAAGACCTTCGACATATTGTCGTCGTAGTGCTGGCCGGTATGGACGATCAGCTCGCAGATGGTTTGGTCGCCGCCGGCGACATTGAAAGCTTCGACGGCCCTGCTAACAGCAGCAGCTTTTACGAACTGCGGGCGAGCACCAACGATCGTTACGATCTTAATTTCACTTTTCGCCAAAGCGATTCTCCAGAAGAGGCCGTGGATAGAAATTCTATCCCGACGAAAAACTTGCAGTGAAGCTTTAAAGAATATCGGACTAGATGCATTAAGCCTTGAGCCCAAGGTGAGCGATGGAAGGCTCAGCCGTCAAAAGATCTGCTTCGCCACAGCTCAACCGCCTGGTAATAGTCATCAGGCGAGTCTATTTCTATAGCAAGCTTGTCTTCGATATCCACAGCCGCGAAAACATTGTCGGCGAGGATTTCATTTACCGCCGCTTCGAAGAACAGATTCCGCTGGCCCATAGTTTCGTTGAAATGGTGGAGCGTTTTTTTTAGGTCCCCGCATGCAGACCGTGCAAACTTGCCCACTCCGATAAACTCGCCCATACATTTTTTGCCGGGCAGTTTCTTGCCGATCTGCGTGATCCTACCCGCCTCATCGACGATAACTTTTACTTCCTCATCGCCGCAGGATTTAACGTCGATGGCAAAGGCGCTGGACTGATGCGGCAGCAGCGACGCGACAATCCGCCGATCAAACAGCACATCGGCGTTGAAGTAGATAAAATCGTCGTCGAGATATTCGCCCGCCAGGTAGAGCGAGTTGATTGTATTGGTCTCGACGAAGTTTTCGTTAATCACAACCTGCCAGTTTACGTCGTGGTTTTTCATCTGGGCGCGAACAAGCTCGTCCTTATAGCCCAGTACGATAACGATATCTCTGATCCCGTTTTCGGTCAGCGAAAGTACCGCGTTATCGAGAAGTGTAAGCCGGCCAAATTCCAGAAGACACTTCGGCTTATCCCAGCCCATCGGGGCTAGGCGTTGACCTCTGCCGGCTGCGAGAATAACACCTTTCATCGTGAGCCCTTATAGAGATGCGATGACAGTTTTGAACTCCTGGCGAATATCGGTCTTGCGGCCCTGGAGGATGCCGTTGACCATGTGGAAAAGCGGAATCGAGACTTCAAGTGCCCAGAGAGTTTCAATGGTCTGGCTCATCGCCACGCCTTCGACGGTCATGTGGACGGCCTTTAAGGCTTCATCGAGGCCGTGGCCCTTGGCCAGTTCGACTCCGAGGGATCGGTTTCGGCTATTGGGACTGATACATGTGGTTATCAAATCGCCCGCGCCGGAGATGCCATAGGCTACGGTATCGCTAATGCCAAAAAACGATGCGACCACGCCCATCTCGCGGATGCCCTCGGTCATGAGGATTCCCTGGATATTCGCGCCTAAATCCAAACCCTCGGCCATGCCTACTGCTATCGCGACCAGGCCCTTGAGCGAGGCACATATTTCGTGGTGGGTCGGATTGCGCGAAACCTCAAAGCACATTACATCATTTGCGAGAGCTTTCTTTACCAACGCCAGATGCATCAGGTCGTCACTGGCGAGGATCGCCCGAGTGGGCTTTCCTTCGGCGACTTCATTGGCGATTGTCGGGCCGGTAAGTACGACTACCTTCGCACCTGGAATCTCCTGGGTAACAGTCTCGCTCATCGTGCATTGACGGGCGGCGTCGAAACCTTTCGATACGGTAAGAACCAGCGGCGCAATAGTTCGATCCGCAAGCTCAGCCGCAACAGAGCGGACCTGGCTCGACGGGACCGCAAGGACGAATAAAGTCGCATCCTCTTCGAACGGCTGAGAGTATTTTTCCTCAACGACAATCGACTCATCGAGCGGATATGGGAAAAACGGCCCGACTTCCTGCCGCGATGCGTTGATCTGGTCGGCAAGGGCTGCGTTTATAGTCCAAACCCGAACCGATCTGGATTGTGAAAAAATCTTCGCAAGGGCCAAGCCCCAGTTACCCGAACCAATTACGATAATTTGTTTGATCTCGTGCATGCCAGAAAGTCTAAGCCCAAAACCCCCTGCCAACAAGAGCTTGTTCGCCAGCTTATGACGAATCGCAGGGGCATTTCCTCCGCCAAGCGAGGCCTATATACAAACTGAGCCCGCCGAATTTTTTATCGGCAGGCTCCGTAAGTGCTTTTTTATTAGTGTCTTATACGATCAAGCTCAGCTACGAAACGAACTCGATTACCTTTGTCGCGACGAATTGAATCTGCTCGTCGGTAAGTTCGGCGTAAATCGGCAAGGCCAGAGTCTCGCTCGCCGCCTTTTCAGATACCGGGAAATCGCCCTGAGAATAACCCAGGTCGGCGAAGCAATCCTGCTGGTGCAAACTCAGCGGGTAGTAGATCTCGCAGCCGATGGAGTTTTCCTGCAAAAACGCCCGAGTCTCGTCACGCTTGGGAACGCGAATGATGTACTGGTTGTAGATCGACTGGTTGCCTTCTGTGACGATGGGGACCGTTACCGCATCGCACTCGGAGAACAGCTCGTTGTATCTTGCGGCATTTGCCCGACGCTTATCCGACCAATGATCCAGATACTTAAGCTTAACCAGCAAGCCAGCTGCCTGGAGGGTATCGAGGCGGAAGTTCCCGCCGATCCATTTGTGGAAGTACTTGGGCTTCGAGCCGTGGTTGCGGCACTGGCGAATCTTCTCAGCGAGTTCTTTGTCCTGGGTGACGACCATTCCGCCGTCGCCGAGTCCGCCGAGGTTCTTCGATGGGAAGAAGCTAAAGCAGCCGCACGTTCCGATCGAGCCGGCCTTGCGGCCCTTGTAGGTCGCACCGATAGCCTGGGCTGCGTCTTCGATAACAAACAGCTTATGCTTTTTCGCGATGGCCATGATCGGGTCCATATCAGCGAGCTGGCCGTAAAGGTGGACGGGCATGATGGCCTTGGTCTTATCGGTAATAGCGGCTTCGATCTTGGCGGGGTCTATGTTGTAAGTATCGGGGTCGATATCTACGAAAACAGGCTTCGCCCCAGATCGCGCGATACTGCCGGAGGTAGCGAAGAACGTATACGGCGTGGTTATAACTTCGTCGCCGCAACCAACGCCCAAACTCATCAGGCTGGCCAGCAACGCATCCGTACCGGAAGATACGCCTACTGCATCGGCGGTGTTGGAGTACGTTGCAATTGCGGATTCGAGATCACCCACAGCCGGGCCGTTAATGAAATACTGCGAGTCCATGACCTCTTCAATAACCGGCATCATCTCTTCGCGCAGGGTCTCGTACTGAGCCTTCAAATCCAGGAGCGGAACGTTCATGTAATTAATTCCTTGTTGAAAAAAACGGTGCGTTCGTCGGCTCTCTAGGCCGGCTTGTTCTTAAACTCATCGTAAGTTAGCTTGCCAACTGAAAGATCTTCCGGCAAGGGTTGTTCTTCATCTAGGTCAAGGCACTTCAGCTGGCCTGGGCTGACCTCTTTATAGCCGAAACCGCTTTCGGGGCAAACCATAATACCATCGTCGTCCGGCGAGCCGAGCCGATGGCCGTGCCGGCTGATCCAGCCGCGTTGACGAGCGGGAACGCCCATCATCAAGGCGTATTGTGGCACATCGCTGGTGACAACCGCACCGGCTGCGATAAACGCATATCGACCGATTTCAATACCGCAAACTATTGTGGCATTAGCACCTACGGTCACGCCCCTGCGCAAAATGGTCTTTTCGTAAAGACCGTGACGAATTACCTGACTGCGGGGGTTGGTAACGTTGGTCAGCACGCAGCTCGGGCCGAGGAAAACGTCGTCCTCGATGACCGTGCCGGTATAAATCGCGACGTTGTTTTGGACCTTGACGTTGTTACCGATTACCACACCGTCGCTGACGAGTATGTTCTGGCCGAGGATGCACCTTTCGCCGATTACCGCACCGGACATTACATGGGAAAAGTGCCAGACCTTCGTACCTTCACCGAGCTGCGCGCCGTCATCTACATAACTGCTTTCATGCGCGAAATATCTTTTTTCATCGGCCATCATATCTCCGTAAGCATGTCGGGTTTAGAAAACTTCTAGTCGCGGTAGCTTTCATACTGCAAATTGTCACCGGTCATCGCAAACTCCGTGGGTATGTCGGGTTTAGAAAACTTCTAGTCGCGGTAGCTTTCATACTGCAAATTGTCACCACTCATCGCAAACTCCGTAAGAACAGCCGGGTTAGTTGATTTCTACCGGCTGTCCGCCGCGAGCCAGTGAAGCCGACCCTGCTTCGAGGACCTTAACCACACGCAGTCCGTCCTGACCGTCGCTACGGGGCGTCGTGTCGTTTACGATCGCGTCGATAAAGTGCTGGCACTCGGTCTTGAGCGGCTCGCCGCCTTGGACCTTGGGAACGAGAATATCGCCCGTTCGCAGTGTGATCGCTTCGACGTAACTATCGACGCTCTTAACCTCTGCCCCCTTATCGTAAACGCGAATCTTCTCGGCCGCTTCCATATCATCGAATACGATCATCTTCTTATCGCCAACAAGCGTTACCTTGCGGATTTTATGCGGGTCAAGCCATGAAACGTGGATATGGGCCATCCTGCCATCGGCGAATTTCAGACATGCGAAAACCACGTCTTCCACGCCGTTTTGCAGATAGGCATTGCCCGATGCCGAGATACTTACCGGCTGAGCGCCGAAGAGGTAACAGGCTACCGAAATATCATGGGGAGCAAGCGACCACCAGGCGTTTTCCTTCTGGCGAACGATACCGAGATTCAGCCGCTGGGAGTACAGGTAGAGGCTTTTACCCATCGAGCCATCGTCGATTTTTTCCTTCATATAGGCAACCGCCGGGTGATATTCCAGCAGGTGCCCTACCATCAGCTTGAGGCCATTTTTATCAGCGAGATCGACCAGTTCCTGGCTCTCAGACGCTGCCAGGGTCATGGGCTTTTCGACATACGTATGCTTGCCGGCAATCAATGCTGCTTTGGCCAATTCGTAGTGCAGCGGCGCATCGACTGCGACGACGACCGCATCTACCTCAGAATCGGCGAGGATTTTATCAATATCGCCTGTAACTTCAGCATCCGGGTAAAGCCCAGCCATCGACTCTCGGGTCTTTTGTGAAAGGTCGCAGACGTATTTGAGTTCGGCCCCATTGAGGGATGCAAAGTTACGAACCAGGTTCTTTCCCCAGTTTCCCGCTCCAATTACGGCTGTCTTAATCACGTGGATTTCTCCTGAATTTTTTTTATGGGGCTGCTTAATTAACAGATCCCTTTTTTCAAACCAAGCTTCTACTTATCGCCTTTAAGCACCCGAAATGGGAAAACCGTCGATTTTTTGCTGTCCATTTGAACCAACTCCTATCAGTAGCAGTAATAAACTACCTTGAAGCTGGATTCTTTATTGTAGGCAACTGAACATAACTTATTACAAAACAATAATAATGCCGTCTCCAGCTAGAGCGAGGCCCAAGCTGCGGATTTTAACTGAAATAAAGGGCGCATAAAGCCCTTTAGACGGATCGGCTATTAACCGACATAAGATTTAGTGATCCTCTTATATTATAAAGACAAGGAAGATTCATGAAAGATCAACTGCTCCGGAAGATTCAGACCAAAGAAGCTGTAATTGGCATTATTGGCCTGGGCTACGTAGGCCTGCCGCTGGTGCGTGAATTTGACCGGGACGGGATGAAGATTCTCGGCTTTGATGTGGATGAGAAAAAGGTCAAGGCCCTCATGGCAGGGCGCAGCTATATCGAACAT
>SDBT01008838.1_pt1 | contig 16401 bp, 14 predicted proteins | sample 2277101 | NCBI WGS metagenome assembly SDBT01 (sample SAMN10404973, study PRJNA504765) | marine sediment metagenome | isolation source: marine sediment core GS10_PC15, 103 cmbsf | place: Arctic Ocean: Southern Knipovich Ridge | collected 2010 | reverse complement strand
CGCCGGCTTCTTCGGGAAGATAGCTAATACACTCCCTTACCTTGTCAGGCTGCTTGGTAAGGTCATAGCCAAAAATCTTGACGCTGCCTGAGGTTACCTGGAGCAAGGTGGAAATGATTCGTAGCGCTGTGGTTTTTCCGGCACCGTTCGGACCTATCAGCCCGAATATTTCCCCTTTATCTACCTTAAAAGAGATTCCTCTTATCGCTTTTACCTTTCCGTAGTTCTTGGCTAGATTCCTGACCTCAATAACTTCATCCATTTTTCTATCCTTTGATAGGTATTCTAATTTCTCCTGGGCTCAATCCTCTCCCCATAGGGGGGGGTAACCTGACTATCCTTAGCGACTTCTTCCCTTCGACATAACTATGAAAATTCTAATAATCATAGGAATTATCCCCATAATGGGTATAACAGAAAGAAAAGGTATAATTGTCAAAGATTTCTTTTTACCTTTCACCTGGGCGATTTCTCCTCTCGGCTCGACCTGAGGAGATAAATTCTGTATTGTCTCAATTTCGTAGGCGAATGCTTTCTCTTGCATAGCTTTTTCAGGATACCATCCCAGGGGGTTATTTCTTCCCGTTGCCTCCACCCAAATCCAGCCTGACTCTCCATTGAATTTCAGGCTAACACTGGCTTTCCTATATCCAGGTAAATAAAGAAGAGTCGCAGCATGACCAGGAACCAGGACTATGGCTGTGCGGTATCCGGCTGCCTTATAGAGGGTAGCCAGAAAGACAGCGTAGTCCTCGCAATCTCCTCTGGCTCTCCCTTTTTCTATTTCTTTAGCCATTTCGTCTGCGTTCTGGGCAAATTCACGGTATCCGAATTGCTCGAGATCTGGCGTATATCTAATTTGGTTCCGGGCAAAGAAGAATATTTTTTCCGCTCTTTGATAAGAATCGGAGTATCTTGCTTGAAATTCCTTGCCCAATCTGTAAGCACTACTGGTACTGCTAGCAGAACTTTCAAACATTATTATGGGGCGAAATCCCTCTTCTGTAATTTGAAAATATCCATCAACGCCATCTGGTCTTGTGCGACATATCTGCCAGGAATCGTAGATTCCTCCATTATCCTTGTAGAAGTTCTGAGCAGTAGCTTGTCTGGGTAACACCAGTAAGACCAGGCAGATTAAGGCAGATATAGCTATTCTTGTGTTCATCGATTATATTTTTCCGTACCTCGATATTTAATAGGTCAGTTCTCTTATCTGGTATTGCGTATATCGTATTGCGCAATACGCATCATGCACAACAGAGCTGATAAATCGTATTTCGTCAATGATTAATCAAATTCGAAATATTCAGTGGACCCTGTGATTTAATTTTTGCGATTGCCGCGCCTAGCTTCGGCGGACTCGCAATAACAAGACAGGCCGACGCGTTCCAAAATGTAGGTTTTCTTGTCGATGAATTATCTTGAATTTTGCTTTTGAATCTTTCTTTTGAACTTACTATGAACAGTGAACTATGAACAATGAACTATCTCACAGGGACATAGTCAAAGCTGCGTGCAAAATTATTCCCAGAAAAATGAGATAGCTGGATACATATATCCCCACGGCAACGGCATTATTCTTAATACTAAGAAATGGAATCTTGGGAGTCATTTTATCAAGAATATTAAACAACACTATCCCTACCAGAAGGCTTACAAAGAAACTGATACTTATCAATCCCAATCTTCTAAAATTTATCAGGCTCTCCAGGAGTGAGCCTCCAATAGCTATGGGTGCTGTAGAGGTGCCATGTATTATCAAACCTATAAAAATGGTGAATCCACCTATGAAGAGCCCTACCGAGATGGGATTCTCCCCTATTTTTTCCCTTTGATGTATCTTGGGAGTCAGGGCATCCAGTATCCTTATCCCCAACCAGCCCAGAAAACTACAGAGAAAAACTATTACTACTACTCTCAATACCCAAAAAACAACCAGTAAATAAAATGAACTTGCTGGACCTATCGGCATTCTCTCCTCCCTTGACTGATGAAATGTTCCTATTATTATAGCACATTCTTTCAGGCAATCAACAAAGAGTTTGTTTTTCGTTCAAAGAGGAGTATTGATATTGCCAGGCGAGTAAATTGCTTGCTTGTCGGTCTTTTGCTATTATGAGAAGAAAGAGAGGAGAAGTAATTGGACAAGGCTAGAAAGACTATATCTTTTGATGTGGATGGTACTCTGGTTAAGCCAGAATTTAATGACCTGATATGGCGTGAGGTTATGCCTAAACTTTATGCCCGGAAGAATAAAATAGAAATTGAAGAAGCGAAAGAATTTATAGAAGGGGAATATGATAAAATCGGTGAATATGACTTAAGGTGGTACAGTCTTGCTTTCTGGCTTGACTATTTTCGACTTGATCTAAGAGAAAAGGAGATATTGGGGGAGTACGCTGGCAAGGTCAGTCTATACCCTGATGTCTTATCCACTCTGGAGAAGCTCAGCAAGAATTATCAATTGGTCATTGCCTCTTGCATGGGTAACGATTTTATTGATATAAAGCTAAGAAAAAGAAATATCAAAAAGTACTTTAAGCAAGTTTTTTCTGCTGTATCTATCGGGTTAATAAAGAAAGAAGAGAGTTTTTATCTGACCCTCTGCTCAAGTCTGGCCATCAAACCAAATGAGCTCATTCATATTGGTGACCATTATGAGTTTGACTATCTTGTGCCCCGAGAGGTTGGTATAAGGGCGTTTTATCTGGATAGAAATAGTGGCAAACAGAAGGTAAATTTAGACAGGGTAAAAGGTCTGCACGATTTCACCAGATATCTATGCGAAGGAGAAGGAAATAGCGGTTAGAGTCTATTTCATTGCTCTTTTCGGAATCGAGGCTTATCCAGTAGGAGTAGAGATTAGCCTGCCTAAAAGACTTCCCATTTTGGACGCTGATAAACACGGATTATTAAAGATTTAGGTACTAATAAACTAGCTAAAGAATCATCAAGATTCTTAGGAATTGTATTTTCACTAAGCCTTAGTTTTGAGTCAGAAGCTATAGAAATTCTTTTTGTACATATCTGCGAAAATCTGCGTCCTAATTAACTTGGGGATTCTTCAGAAAATCCAAGATTTCTTTTGAGGGCCTATTTGAAATAGAAGCTACTACCTCGCCATTATGTCTGAATATCGTCTTTGTGTCCTCTTTAACTTCACCTATGACAGTTCCAACGCCTCCAGTCCCCTTAATTCTATCTAATAAACGTTGGGCATTTTCAGGTGAAACTGTAAATGAGTACCTGGCCTGAGTTTCATTGAGAATTAGTTCGGCCGGATTAAGTTGTTTTCCTTGTTTAGTAGGAACCTTTGAGAGTTCAATCTCAGCTCCCAATCCACCTGTTTTAGCTGCCTCGCATACAGCAGCTCCTATGCCTGCAGCCCCCAGGTCGGAGAGGGAGTGTATGAGACCTGTTCGTATCGCAGTTAGCGCAGCTTCCATACTCGTTTTTTCTTCTCTAAGCAATGGTTTTGCTGGTTTCATTTCCTTTGTTAATCCTGCTCGGAATATTGTGTCATTGCCATCATCATCGGTTTCTCCGATAAGGATAATGGTATCTCCGGGGGTCTTGAATGGTTTTGTTAGAGGTTTGTCGGTAACAAGTCTTCCTACAACTGACACCACTACCGCTGGCACTACACCATCAAGCGAGGTAGAAAGGCCACCACCCAAAAGGATAACACCCATAAGTTCGCATACGTCTCTGACCCCTTTGGTAATTAGATTTAATCTTTCCTGATTTGTAATCAACTGACACTTTCCGCATCTGCATTCACCTTCAAATCCACAAGGGCCGACTAAGACTTTTTTCTCCAGAGGTCCCAGGCCCACGAAATCCTCCAGGAATAAAGGTCTGGCTCCCATAGCAACAATATCTCGCATTGCACCGCCACCACCGGTAAAGGCTGAGCCCCAGGGGTCAATCACGCAGGGAGAACAGTGGCTTTCCATTTTACCTACTAACTTGATGTCCGTTCCAGGAATTCCTATGACGCCAGCATCATCCCCCGGACCAATTAACAATATATCCGGATAAGACTTTTTTCGTATTTTTTGGTTTAGTTTATCAATCTCCTCAAAATCAATCACATTGTCGATATTATGATGCAAATGCACAAAAAGTGCATACATCAACGCTCTTTCTATTACATTCAGTTTTGCCATTTTTCTCTCCTTATTCTTTATGTGAGTTTTGACAGTACCCTTGCTGATTAAAGCTCAACTACTCTCCCGGGGGAGATAAGATTATGTTTTCAGGTTCGAAAATAACCTGCCCCTTACCTTCTTCTACTTGACCAATTTCAATCAGTTTATACCCTGCTTCTTGCCCTATCTGAATGGTTCGTTCCACCTCGTAATCTGGCACAAAGATATAATACCCTATTCCCCAGTTGAAGGTTGTGAGGCAGTCTTCCAAGCTCACACCGAGTTCTCTCATGAAACGGAAAAGTGGTGGTACCTCCACCCATGTATGAATACGGTAGGTTAGTGGCCTCTCATCAAAAGCGATTTTACTCACTCCGCTCCCAGTACCCGGCAAAAAAGTATGGATATGTACTTCTGCTTCTAGTAAAGCCTTTACCAGGGCTACATATGAACGAGTAGGAATAAGAGCTTCATCTCCTAGCGTATTACCATTTGGCAATTTGGTGAGGAATTTTTCTGGTAGCGCTAAAGCACGTTTAATCACGAGAGAAATTCCGTTTGCGTGCAATCCCGATGATGTTACTCCGATGATGCGGTCTCCTACTTGTAGCTTTTGCCCGGTAATAAGTCGGCTGCTGGGAGCAATGATGCCAGTGACACAACCACTCAAAGAAGGAGCATTTTTGATGGGTGGTTCGGTTTTGATGAGATAACGAAGTGATGGTGATTCACCTGCTGGCAAAGCCATGCCAACCATCTTACATACTGTATAGAATCCTTTGGCTAAATCTCTGGCTCTCTTTTCGTCCTGGAACCATTCACTATCGCCGGCTGCTACTTCATCAGTATAAACTACCGGCATTGCTCCCTGGGCAATTACATCATTTACGGACATCAGTACAGTGTCGATGCCAATACTTTCGTAATAAGTTTTTCCCGTAGGAGCGAACTGATACATCCATTCAGCAATCCAATTCTTGTTACCCAGACCCTCTTGAGTGTTGCACCATAAATGGGCTAAACCACCCCGGTATTCAAACACAGCACCGTGAGCATGTAAAACATCACTCATAATAAAAACCATATGCTTGTTAGGGAATGATAGCGTCTGTTTTCCCACTTCCATCATTACTTGCTTGAATGGCTTAATCTTGCTGTAATCAACTCCCGCATTAGCATATTCACCTTTTTCCTTCACATCGTACCTCTCTTTTCTTGTAAATATTTAGTAAAATACATTCCTTCTCTTCGCTTGTTTTTTCCCTATGGAACTCAACTATCCAAATCCAATGTTTCCATTCTCCATAATTAATGGAATTAAGAATAATTGTTTTTTTCTGTCTTTGGGGTCCAGGGAAGAAAAATTATACAACCAAAACAGAGGTCTGAAAAACAGAGGAAGATTTAGATTTTTGATTCTCGTTTTCATAGTCAAATCATATCATTTTTTTCAGTTTTAGCAATGGAAATTGACTGCCCCTAAATTCTTTGCTATGATCTTCTCTCGGGCAAAAGCGAGTAAAAGATAATCAGACAGGTATTCATCTAAAGGAGAAAACCATAGTAGCTAAAGTCTATTCCAGTGCTCTTTTCGGAATCGAGGCATATCCAGTAGAGGTAGAGGTTGATCTGGCTAGAGGGCTTCCTAAATTCAGTATTGTTGGCCTTCCTGATGCAGCAGTAAAAGAAGCAAGAGAAAGAGTAAGCTCTGCCATCAAGAATTCATCCTTTATCTTCCCCACCAAAAAGATTACCGTAAATCTCGCCCCCGCCGACATCAAAAAAGAAGGTTCTTCCTTTGACTTATCCATAGCTATCGGCATTCTAAAAGCCAGTAATATTATTGCAAAAGATGAGTTGAGCCGTTATAGCATTCTGGGAGAGTTAGCTTTAGATGGTTCGGTGCGCAGAATTAGTGGTGCCTTGCCCATAGCGCTAGAGCTCAAAAAAAGAGGTGTGAAGGCTCTTATTCTTCCTGAGGAGAATGCCCGCGAGGCAGCTGTAGTATCTGATGTTGATGTTTTTCCTATTGAGAACCTTGTCCAAGTGATTGCTTTTCTTAACGGAGAACTCTCTATTCCTCCTTTTAAATATGATATTAAAGAGGCGCTCAAAGAGAGTTCTTCCTACGAGATGGACTTCTCTGAGGTTAAAGGTCAGGAGTATGTAAAAAGAGCCTTAGAGATTGCGGCGGCTGGCTCGCACAATATCTTGATGCTCGGTCCTCCTGGGGCAGGGAAGACCATGCTGGCTCGTCGAGTTCCTGCTATTTTGCCTGACCTTAGCCTGGATGAGGCTATTGAGACTACTAAACTTCACAGTGTGGCCGGATTTCTCTCGGGTAGTCAGGCACTTGTTGGCATTCGTCCCTTCCGCTCTCCTCATCATACTATTTCTGAGGCGGGACTTATTGGCGGGGGAAGAATCCCTCGCCCGGGTGAGGTGTCCCTTTCTCACAATGGAGTTCTCTTTTTAGATGAGCTTTCTGAGTTCTCGCGCCATGTACTGGAATCTTTACGCCAACCCCTGGAAGATGGAGTAGTGACTATTTCTCGTGCCCTTACCTCCATAACTTATCCTTGCAGATTTATGTTTATAGCAGCTATGAACCCTTGTCCTTGTGGCTACTTTGCTGATCCGAGGCGGGAATGTAGCTGTACTCCTTTAGAGGTACAGAAGCATCTGAACAAGGTTTCCGGACCCTTGTTGGACAGAATTGACATTCATATTCAGGTAGCAGCAGTAAGAAAGGAAGAGCTCTTGGGAAAGGGAGAGGGTGAGCCCTCGGCCAATATCAAGGAGAGGGTAAATAAGGCTCGCAATATTCAGCTCGAGCGCTTCAAAAAGTTGAATCTATACTGCAATGCCCAGATGAACCCTAAACATATTCGCAAATTCTGCCACAGCGATAAAGAAACAGAGGAGCTTCTTCGTTCTGCCATCTCTGAGCTTCGTCTTTCTGCCAGAGCCTACCACAAGGTTCTTAAAATCGCCCGCACCATTGCGGACCTGGGAGAAAAGGAAACAATAAATTCATCTGATGTCTCCGAGGCTTTGCAATACAGGTATCTGGATAGAGACCTCTGGAGAAGATGAAAGAAAAGAAATAGAAACTTTGAAAAAACGTCACTTCTCTTTTACTGATGATAATCTGGTGGGAAACCCAGGCCGTGCCAAAGGCTCCTTCTCGAGGGAAGAATTATTGAAACCTATTGGTCTCACGCAGATGGGATTAATGTAATGATTCGTCCCAAGTTGATGACGGCAGACGAGTTGCAGGAAGGCTATAGATGGGTGATAGATCAGGTTTACTCTCTTTCTTCCATTACCAAGCGATGCCTTAAATCCTTTGAATGCACCAATCCTATTTACAGCCTTGCTCTGAACATTGCCGGCAAATTGGACGCACACAGAAAAGGCTAATCATTATCGATTCCGGAAAAAAGAAGGTACGACTACGGTTGTGACTTCACCAGAAGTTCCACAACTAGTTAGACTCCTTTTTTTTCGTTATTTTAGACTCTCCCAAAATCCAATGGTCTGGATAGTAGTGCAGATAATCGTGGACCACTGCCATAAATTTTTCAGCTGCCTTTTGTATGCTACGTTCTTGGGGGAGTTTTTTTTCAACTTTGATAGGGGTTTCAATAATTCCCATCTGCTTTGTTTTTTGGCATCTACTCCTAACGGCGAAAGTAGGAGCAATTAGTGCCTCCGTGTGTCGTGCCAACTTGAAAGGCCCGGCTGGAATGGTAATTATTTGGCCAAAGAAGTTTACTTCTATTCCTTCCTTGATATTTTCATCGGCCAGGATAGCCAGGACCTCATTTCTTCTGAGGGACCTTATCACTTTCTTCAACTGATCGAGAAAAAGAACCCTTACTCCCTTTTTCTTTCTTATTTGATAGAAAAGCTCGTTTGTTCGTTCGTTTTGATGTTTCCGCACCAAGAAATTCACGGGATATCCACACGAGGATATGGCCATGCCTGCCCATTCCCAGTTCCCAAAGTGGATCGACAAAAGAATGACCCCTTTCTTTTTGGAAAGAGCGTAATCAAGATTTTCTAGTCCCACTGGAACAAATAGTCGAAGAAGGTCTTGTTTCTTGAGTCGTGGCAGCGAGAAGAACTCTCGCAGATATCTGGCGAAGTTGCAATAGGAACGACGGGCCATTTTTTGCACCCGCCTGCTCTCCCTGGGCTCCCCCAGTACCGTTGATAGATTGTGAAGAATAGCCCTCTTAAACAATTTACCTTTGCCACCGGGCAAAAAGAAATTAAGGCTAGCTATCCTTTCAGTTATCCAATAAGTCATTAACGAAGGAAGATAGCAGGCAAAGAAGATTGCAACTTTGTACAGCCACCAAGTCCACATATTCTTTTTTCTCTCCGTCTTGGTATTCTTCCCAGCTTCCATTAAACTTACCAGACCCTGGCCCTCGGTCAAGGGAACTCCGGGCAACCTGGGGAGATTTTGCGAGATGATTTTTTAGGTAATAAAAAGAAGTGACCGGGAAATCGCCTTCCAGGCAATTGACAAAAGCTAAGATTTGGATTAAGTTATATTGAGACAATATTAGCGGGAAGCTTTGGATTAAGGAGAAACAATCAAAATTAAGAATAGACAAGTGCTAGCTATTTTCGTGTTAGGTGTGGGTCTTTTTCTCTCCTCCACTCTTTTTGTAGGAAAAGGTGCAGGCGTAGATACTCCTTCCAGCGAGATAGTGCTGCAGGAAGATTTCGAAGATGGAATTGCTCAAGGATTTGGAAATGAGATGGGCGATTGGAAGGTAATAGACGGTAAGTACACTGCTACGAGGGGAACCTTCAGGTTTTCCACTATCTGCAATCTGCATTCGGTTGCCTATAGCCTGGAGGCTGATTTCGTCAAGGCAGAAGATGGCGGTTTCCTAATTAGAACTCAGAATGATGATAATGGCATTCTCTTGGTAGTTCGTCCTTCTGATAATGATATCTATTGGGCTGAGGTTTCTTTGGCAAAAGGAAAAACAAGAGGCTGGGGAACCAGATTTGAAGTAAGTGAGCTGGGCCATGAATCTGGTCAGAATCTGCACGTAAAGGTAGAAGTAGTAGGTGATGAGTTTAAGGCGTATGTGAACGGAGAGATAAAAACTGTCTTTAAATCTACGGAATTTACAGAGCCAAAAATCGCCTTATATCTTTATCGTCAATCGGGTCAGTATTGGGATAATGTGGTAGTGCGTAATCTCGCCATAATAGATTGACAAGCATGGAGATTTATTTTAGTCTTTCAATGTACCAGACTGAAATAGGGAATAGCATTGTTGATGAACTGAGAAATTATGTGCTCTACCGAAGCATAATCTCGCATTGGGTATATCGTATGTCGTATTGCGCAATATGCATCACGCACGACGCAATACAGAATAGCCAGGCGTAGCGAGACGTATCTGGAAGTGAGCTTATGTAGGGCGCAAGGAGCGGAGCAAGGATGAAGAAACAGGTATTCTCTGGTATCCAGCCAACAGGTAATATTCATATCGGGAACTATTTCGGCGCGATGAAGCAGTGGGTAGCTTCACAGGCTGAATTTAGCAATATTTTTTGTATTGTTGACTTACATGCTATTACTGTTCCTCAAGACCCTAAGGTCTTAACGGCAAAAATTCGTGAGGTAGCCGCTCTACTCTTTGCCGCTGGCATTGACCCGCAAGAATCTGTAGTTCTATTGCAATCTCAGGTTAGTGCTCACGCTGAGTTAGCCTGGATTCTCAATTGTTTTATCCCCACAGGATGGATGAAGCGGATGACACAGTTCAAAGAAAAGTCAGAGAAAACGAAGGATGAGGTGAGCGTTGGTCTTTTTGACTATCCGGCCCTCATGGCTGCTGATATTTTGCTTTATGAAGCAGACCTGGTGCCAGTTGGTGAGGACCAGAAACAGCATGTGGAGCTTACCCGAGATATTGCGCAGAGGTTTAACTCAATCTACGGTGAGACTCTTAAAGTACCAGAGCCATTAATTCCTAGAGTGGGTGCCCGTATAATGGGACTGGATGATCCCACTAAGAAAATGAGCAAAAGTGAGGCAAAGTCAGCCCATGCACTTAACCTACTTGATTCTCCAGACATTATTCGCTCCAAGATTGGGCGAGCCACCACAGATTCACTGCGTGAGATTCGTTTTGATATGAATCGCCCTGGAATATATAATCTCTTAGTTATCTATGAGCTTTTTACTGGTCTCGCTAGGCCAGATATAGAGAGGTACTTTGAAGGAAAAGGCTACGCAGATTTCAAAAAAGAGCTGGCCGAAGTAGTTGTTGAAGGATTGCGTCCTCTGCAGTCTCGTTATCAGGAATTGACAAGAGATCCAAAATATATAGATTCCTTGTTTATAAAGGGAGCATCCAAAGTCCGCCCAATAGCAGAACGAACTCTGGAAAAAGTCAAAGAAAGGGTAGGGCTTGGATAATATCTAAATAGAGGAAGAGGTGTTGATTTGAGAACCCTGGGTATCCACACAAAGTACTTTCGTTTTGAGAGCAAAGAGAAAGCAACTGAAGCTGCCGAATCTATTTTATCGGGCGGACATAAGGTTAGCATTGAGGGAGAATGCCTGGTTATTTTCATTTCAGTAGAAAAAGAAGATTCCGCTTCACCAGTCTCGTTAGCGGCTCAATTAGCTGCTGACACTCTTAAAAGGGCTAAACAGCTTAAGGTAAAAACGGTAGTTCTCTATCCCTATGTTCATCTTACTGATAATCCCAGTACTTCACGTATTGCCTTGAAAGTTATGGATGAACTAAATTCACGCTTGGAAGATTTGCTTGAAGTGATTCGTGCGCCCTTTGGTTGGTACAAAGCTTTCGAAATGGCCTGCTTTGGACATCCTCTCTCAGAGTGGAGTGGAAGGTATTCTCCTGATGAGAAAGAAGGGGCTCCGCACAAGGAGAAGTCCGAAAGAAAACCGAGTGTCTTTACCCGTTTCATCCTGGCTGATCTGGAGGGCAATACCTTTGATGTTACTCCAGCAGACTTTTCCGAATGTCCGATTTTTTCATACACTCCACCTATATATAGTTTATTAAAACAGTTTGTCTCAAATGAGCTGGGGCAGAGTGTATCTTTAGAAGAGTCTCCCAAGCATATCGCTTATATGCGAAGACATCAGCTTGTGGATTACTGTGACGTCTCTGAAAAAGGACATTATAAGTGGTATCCTAAAGGAGTGCTGATTCAGAAGCTCATTCTTGACTATGCTTCAGAGTTGGCTCAGGAGTGGGGGGCTTTCGAGATGAAGAATCCTCTGCTGATTCGAGGAGGCCACAATGTTGTGGGCGAATTGATGGGAGAATTTCATGAACGGGATTATGAGGTAGATGGCGGTAGAGGTGTTTGCTATCTCCGTTATGCTTCCGACCCGCTGGCTTTTCCTTTCATGCAGAATGTCCGCTTTACCTATAAGCAGACACCTTTAAGAGTATATGAGGAGGCTACCTGCTTCCGTAATGAACAGGAAGGAGAGGTAAGTGGTCTTAAACGAGTTAGAAACTTCATAATGACAGATATGCACGCAGCTTGCTCTAGTCTGCCCGAGGCACATAAGGAATTTGAGGCTCTGTGTCTTAAATTCGCAGACCTGATGAACGATATCATTGCTAAAGAACGTTGGGTAATCGGTTGGGAAGGCACTATAGATTTCTTTGAAGAAAACAAAGAATGGCTGGTTAGCATTGGGAAAAAGATGGGAGTTCCGGCATTTTTCAAGCTTATGCCAGAGATGAGCCATTATTACCTGATGAAGAATGAGTATCAATTTATTAGTGAGGATAAATCAAATATTCAAATAAGCACAGTGCAGTGGGATGTAAAAGACGGTGAGAGATTCAATATTGCTTATATTGATGAGCAAGACCAAAAGAGGCCCTGTCCCGTTATTATCCACGCTTCTAGCTTTGGAAGCATCGAGAGAACTCTCTGTACCATTCTGGAGAATATTGCTCTTGATGAAAAAAGGGGTATTCCGCCAATGTTCCCTCTCTGGCTGGCCCCTACTCAGGTGAGAATAATTCCTGTTTCCGATACGTACCTTCCATTTGCCATGGATATCTGCGATAGAATCTCGTGTCAAAGCATTCGCGTAGATATAGACGACCGCGATGATACTGTCGGTAAGAAGATTCGTAATGGAGAGAAGGAGTGGATTCATTATCTCCTTGTTGTGGGAGAAAAGGAGAAAACCTCTGGTCAACTCAGTGTGAGGTCACGAGAGGATAGAAGTCAAAAAGAGATGGCGGTCGATGATTTTATAGAGATGGTTTCAAAGAAGACAAGAGGGATGCCTTTTCGAGGATTACCATTACCCAGGCTAGTCAGCAAAGTACCCCTCTTTTATGGATGAGCTGACGCTTTAGAACGGACTAATCAGAGCGACGGCTTACCTTACTTGTATTCTGGGAAAATCTTTTTGAAGTTTAATCTTAACTTATGGCTAAAGTAGAACTACGACCTCAAAGGGTTTCGGATGCAAGAAGATTCTATCAAATAATAAAAAATCCAAACTTTGAGTTTATGCGTATTCCTTTAGACAGCATTAAAGACGAAATCAAATTCTTAAAACAAAATGTTTCAAGAAGACGTAGGAATTTTGCATACAACTACACAATCCTTTATGATGGTGAAATTGTTGGAGGTTGTGGGATTAAGATTAACCAACATAGAACTTTTAATGGCGAAATAGGGTATTTTATTGAGCAAGCATATTGGGGAAAAGGAATTACAACCCAAGCAGTTAGAAAATTAGAAAGAATTGGGTTCGACGAATTAGGACTAAATAGGATTGAGATTTTTATGAATATTCGCCACAGGGCAAGCGAAAAGGTTGCCATTAAATGCGGCTACAAAAAAGAAGGTGTTATGGAAAAAGCCATAAGGAGTGAAAAAAGTTATTATGATGCTTTCTTATATGCAAAAGTGAAATAGCGCCCAAAGTCTATCCCACCTGGTTTGACATTCCTTAATTTCCAGTCTATAATCGTGTCATAGGTGACATGAACTAATCATGTAGGCTCTTTTCTTACCTACAGTCCCAAAACTATTCATCTCTTTTTCGCCTCGTCCCATAAGATTTCTTTAGTTTTTGGAATAGGGTGGCTCAGTCAGCAAGTGTCAGATTAAGGGTTCTTAAGGTTCACAGGTATCTGGATAGGGATATCTGGAGAAGGTAAAGAGGGAAAGGGAAAATGAAGACATTCAAGCAAGGAATCTATCTTAAAGAAAACAAGGAACTCAGTGAAGAGCAAAGAATAAGAAGGGCATCTCCTCCCGCCAAAGTTATTCTTCCCCTTGCTCAACATATTGGTGCTGTTTGTGAACCGCTGGTGAAAAAGGGAGATTTGGTGAAGAAAGGGGAAAAGATCGCTGACAATGACTCTTTTGTCTCCAGTCCCATCCATGCCAGTATATCGGGAAAGGTTACCTCAATCGAGAAGATGCCTCATCCGGTGGGAGGTGGGGTTACTGCGATAGTCATTAAAAGAGAAGATGGTAAGGAGGAAGGGCAAATCAGGTATGAAGACAACGGAGGAGGCGAAGTCTGGGAGAGAGAGAATAAGGAACTTGAAATTTCTTCATTAAAGGCAGAAGACATCCGAGGAAAAATCCGAGAGGCAGGAATAGTAGGGTTAGGTGGAGCAGCTTTCCCTACCCATGTTAAGCTTAGTCCTCCCAAAGACAAGCCTATTGACACCATAATCTTAAATGGTTGTGAATGCGAGCCTTATTTAACCAGTGACCATCGTATTATGCTGGAAAGAGCGGATGATTGTATCTATGGCTTGAAGATAATCATTAAGGCTGTAGGCGCAAAGTCGGGCTATGTGGCTATTGAAAACAACAAACCCCAAGCCATAGCTCTTTTCAAAGATAAATTGAAAGATGAGAGTGATATCAAAGTAGTTCCCTTGAAGACCAAATATCCCCAGGGTGGGGAGAAGATGCTCATTAAGGCGATTTTAAATAGAGAAGTTCCCTGGGTGACTTCCAATGGAGGGGCTTTGCGGCCTGGACTTCCTATGGATGTGGGCGTGATAGCGAATAATGTGGGGACAGCCGTGGCCATTGCTGAAGCAATAAAGTGGGGCAAGCCACTATTGGAAAGAGTAGTTACCGTAACTGGCTCAGCGGTAAAGAACCCTTCTAATTTATTGGTTCCCCTTGGGACCCTTTTCTCTCATATTATAGATGAATGCGGAGGATTGAAGGAGGATGTGGGCAAAGTCATTATGGGCGGTCCAATGATGGGAATTAGTCAGTATACTTTAGATATCCCTATAATTAAGGGAACCTCGGGGATTCTTGTATTAACCAGAGCAGAGGCTTTATTCAAAGAAGAAAAGACTTGTATAAAATGTTCTCGCTGTATAGACCATTGTCCTATGGGTCTTCTTCCTACCACCTTAGTTCGTCTGGTAAAAGGAGAGAGATGGGATAGTCTAAAAGAGTATAACATGAATGAGTGCATTGAATGCGGTTGTTGTAGTTATGTTTGTCCCTCTAAGATTCCGCTGGTGCACTTTATTAAACTGGGTAAACTCCAGATTCAGAAAAAGGCTTCGCAAGAATGAATAAGAAAGAGGTTATGGAACTTGATAAGAAGTACGTTATGCATACTTATTCTCGTATTCCTCTGGTGATAGACAGAGGCGAAGGGGTAAGAGTTTGGGGTAAGGATGGCAAGGAATATCTTGACTTTATCTCGGGCATAGGAGTGAATGCTATCGGTCACTGCCATGCCGAAGTGGTAGCAGCTATCAACTATCAAACCAAAAAACTTTTTCATTGTTCAAATCTCTATTATATTGAGCTTGAGGCAAAACTAGCTAAGGCTTTATGTGATATCTCCTTTGCAGACAAGGTTTTCTTTTCAAACTCTGGTGCTGAGGCTAATGAGGCAGCCATAAAATTGGCCCGCAAGTTTGGCAGTAAGCAAAATGGTAAGCCATACGAGATAATCACTATGAAGGATTCATTCCACGGAAGAACAATCACTACCCTAAAAGCCACTGGTCAGACCAAATACCAGGATGGTTTTGGGCCGTTTACTCCTGGATTCAGGTATGCTCCCTTTAATGATGTAAGAGCAGTGAGAGGCTCCATTTCGAATAAAACCTGCGCTATAATGCTGGAACCTGTCCAGGGAGAGGGAGGGCTCAATGTTGCCTCCCAAGATTTTCTTAAAGGATTGCGTCAGTTATGTGATGAAAAAGGGATTCTGCTGATTCTGGATGAGGTGCAATGTGGTCTGGGAAGAACAGGAGAACTTTTTGCTTATCAACATTACGGGATTGAGCCGGACATAATGACTCTAGCCAAGCCTCTAGCAGGAGGAATGCCTATCGGGGCTACTTTGGCCAAAGAGAAGATTGCCTCTTTTTTTGAGCCGGGAAATCATGCTTCCACCTTTGGTGGGAATCCTGTGGTGTGCTCGGCTGCTCTTGTCTTCCTAAGAGTCCTAGAAGAAGAGGATTTGGTCAAAGGAGCCAGAGAAAAGGGAGAGTACTTTGGAAAAGAGTTAGAAAAGTTAAGAGAGGCTTTTCCTTTTATCAAGGAAATACGCGGTAAAGGGTTGATGATTGGGTTAGAGCTTACTTTTTCCGGGAAAGTTATAGTGGAGGAATGTCGAGAAGAAGGTCTTTTGGCTAACTGCACCGCTGAGAACGTTCTTCGATTTCTCCCCCCTCTAATTATTAAGAAAAAGGATATTGATGAAGCAATAGAGATATTGAGATGCGTGATGTCTCGTCTATGATAGGTCCTGCAATACGATATACGGTTTTTAATGGGGTATAGTTATGCTGGAAGAAAAGAAAGTCTTCAGATGGGGCAGGTGGTTAGTTCTGGTAGTTTTGCTATTAGTGCTTATATACGTTATCGCTGATGGGTGGGTGATAAATAAGCTCGAGCCACATACAGTGGTAGCCGTTTATGAGCCGGGCGGGATCAGGGCTCTGGTCAACAAGAGTGATAAAAGCGCCCGCAGGTGGAAGTGGCCAAGAATTCCAGGGACTTTTATAGGCGTAAAAGAGGAGTCAATCAAGGACGAGGTAAAGACTGTTACTTCCAGGTTTGCTCTGTACAGCAGTGAAGAAGTTACAGGAAAGGAAGAGGATAAAGAATACGCTCAGGCCTATGTAGTTGATATGGAAATTGAAGTAAAAGACTGGCAGAAATTCTTGACAGAGATTGATTTGGAAAAGATAAA
>SDBT01008837.1_pt1 | contig 16401 bp, 9 predicted proteins | sample 2277101 | NCBI WGS metagenome assembly SDBT01 (sample SAMN10404973, study PRJNA504765) | marine sediment metagenome | isolation source: marine sediment core GS10_PC15, 103 cmbsf | place: Arctic Ocean: Southern Knipovich Ridge | collected 2010 | reverse complement strand
GTGCTGGGTATCATCATCAACCCTTTATATCCCCTGGTAGACCGCATGAAAACAGCATTTGAGGCACTTTTGAGACCATTCGATATCTACGTCTCATTGTACGAAATCTAGGTAATAGACTAACCTTCAGGGACTAACTTTCCCCATTTTAGGTACAGAAAGCGGCGATGGATGGCCAGTGGCATCCAATTCTATCACTCTATACCAGTATTCTTTGCTCGCTACTACGTTTGAGTCCAGGTAAGTGTTCACCTGAATGATTGCGCCAAGCTGGTGAAAAAGCCCGCCACTGGAATCACCTCGGAAAAGCACAAATCCCTTTGATTTGGAGCTATCAAAGGTAGGCTGCCAGTCGATCTGCAATCCGCAAGGGGTGGCTATTTCGGTAATGGAAGTAATGTTGGGCGCTGAAGGCTGTGCAGTGGAGAAAGTAAAAGTGCTAACAGGCACTGCCTTATCCAACGGTGTTTCGTTTCCTGCCTGATCAATGCCCGCTACCTTATACCAGTATATCTGATGCGGCACGGCAGTTTTATCATTCAGAGAGCCTGCGCTCATGCCCTCGTGAACAGCTAAGGGAATAGTATTGCACCCAACAACGGAACCGGGCGGCGGCGCATAAGGCGCGGCTAACTGGATCGCAGAATTGGGCGGCAGCTCCACCGTCATTCCCCCTACCCAGACGTAAGGCCCTGATTCCTTATCAGCTCGATAGACGTGATACGCCTTAATATCCTGTACCGGAGCGCCGATCCATTCTATCAGTATACTTGCATCCCGTGCCATGAGCTTGGAGATAAAGGCCGATTCGGGAGGGATTTTCTCCCTCAGACGCTCGCAAACAATCTCCTCTGTTGGCCAGGGGATAGGCCAGCCGCCACTCATATTCTGCGATCTATCCAGCGCTTTTATCAAGTAGGCGTAGCATAAGGGCGAGCCGGCTGGAACCGTTCGATCCTCGAAGTAAGGAGAACCGATGGGAGTAAGAAGCATCGCCTCCGCGTCTGCTTGAGAGACGTAGCCCAGAAGCATAAACGGCCCACTGCATGGCTCTCTATACACAAACGTTTCCTTGTCAGTTTCAGTGACGATTTCCTTTTTGCGCTCATCACATTCTTCCCATTTCCCTAAGTGGCACAGACTACGGTATATTGAGTAGCCATCCATATCTGGCTCATTGTTTAATTTCCACGTAACACGAATGAAATCATCAAACCCCATAGCAGCTACGTTCGTGGGCGACGAAGGGGCGGTAATGTCTTTCAGATGTCCACCAGCAGCAGCCGAGCGAGCGCTGACGTTGCTTGCCGTGTCGATGGCTTCCACCCGATACCAATACGTTTTCTCACCGTAAAGCGGTCGTAATATGGGGGCAGAGTCAGTAACGCTAACCTCAATTATGCCCGGATTTGTGGGATGCGAAATCAGTCCGCCAACTGGCGTTGCTCCAGTGTCTGGGTCGCCGGTGTCTTCGTACCGGTACACGCGGTAGCCGGACATGCCCAACGCCTCAGGATGGTTATTTATGTCTGTCTCTACTTTCAGCCAGAAAATTTCCAGGGCGGAGGATACGTCATCGGCAACAACCCGAACATCCACCGGTGACAACGGAACTGTCTTATCCACAGGAGTTGCAGTCACAATGGCAGAGAATGACGTGGATTCATTGCCAGCGATGTCCACGCTTTTGACCTTGTAGTCGTATGCTGTGCCATTCTCAGGGCCATAAACTGGATTGCCATGAACTGTGTGATCATCTGGCAAACCAGTGTCAGGGCTCCAACGCTGATAATCCAGAAAGCCGCTAAACCAGGGCGCGCCGGCTGCAAGTGGATTCCCTTCGGGATCAAACCTGAAACGCGCTGCGACTGGTACTTCGCTCACAGGCGCGAATATCCCGGTATCCGCTCGATATACGTTAAATCCGGCAACCTGGAGCATTTCTGCCCAGTAAATGAGCACCTGGCTGTCGCCTGCCCAACTCTGGATTCCTATGGGAACTGGAGGATATACAGGCACACCGGCTGTGATTGCCACGTCAGAATCCAGAATGGCTATGACGCTTCCATCGGATGCGACGCTGCTGATTCTGTAGTAGTACGTGGTTCCATTGCTGACTGTGGTATCATTGTACCCTTGTCCTGCCACAACAGCGATCTTCCAGCGTACCCGCACCAGCATCTGCAAGACTTCATACCTCTCAGGAGGCGCAGGGCCTATAGTGCCTATCTGACATGGGTCGAAAGGCGTATCGGCGCTTTCTGCAAATGCGTTTTCTATCATCTTCCATTCCAGAGATCCCATGGGGATCACAGACGTGATCTGGGCGCAGTTACGATAGGGCTGAATTGGCGCTGAATTGAGCGGTGTCGTGGGGTACGTCGTTGCTGAACTGGCTCGCCGATAGATATTGTAGCGTTGAACACCCGCGACTGAAGGCCAGGTGAGGACAACACGTAAACCAGGGCCAGCAGGAGTGGTGGCTACTCGCAATTTGAATGGCTCTGCGTTACCCTCTTTCGGGAAGGCGAGCAGCGCCATTAGAGTAACCGTGAGAATCAATACTATACCTACAACGGGATTTTTTATTTTCATTTTTGACCCTCGCATATCTGGGAAGGATAGATTATTCTACATAGAATCCCCGAGATGAATTTACTCCAACTGTTATATCCACACTGGCACAGAGAACCCAGAGGACGCAGCCCTGCAGGCCAACTGTCCCACGGAAACTGAACGGGTAAGGTCCCATCACCTGGAAGTCGCCCCAACCGGCCGCAGAGACCAATCCTCCGAGAATTTCACCATGTATATAGACGCCAACGTGACCTAATATATAAGGCAATCCGACGACGGCTGGGACCAAAACCTCGAGCTCAGTCGGCGCAACGCTGAAGATAAAACCTCCCAGTCCCAGGTATACATCAATTCCTCCTGAGAGGATAAATACGTTGAAACCTGCATGAGCTTCCAGGTAGGCGTATATTCCTGTCAGGCGATCTGGCATGGGACTCATATCCAATCTGAAGCGGCTGTGCTCGTGCTGAAGTACCCAGGCTTCTGTTTTTGGCGCATTGACCCCAACATAGAAACCACCCTCGATACCGCCACTAATCATGCTAAAAGACCCTACGATGGTGATGGCGAGCTTGCCCTGAATGGATGAATATCCATCCATCCCGAAAGTACCCAGATGCCAGTTCACCTGTCCTTCGGCTGTTATACCACCCATGAAACTGGAGGAGCCAAATTTTCCGTATATATCACCTTCTACATACCCCAAAGCCTTATTTACCTCGAAGCGAGCACGTCCGGTAACTTCCAGATCACCACCGGCTATCAGGCTGATATACATCATTCCATTGATGGTCAGTTCCGATACAGAGGGTGTAATCAGGTACTCCAAACTCCCATAAGCAGCGGAGCGCAGTAGAATATTGGCATTGCCAGAGGTTTCTAGCTCAGCACCCAGCATAAGTCGTTTCAACTGACCGTCCTCTATACATGCACACCCCCAAACGGATGCCATACTGCCAAAGTTTGCCACCGGCCCCAGCGTAAAATCGTGGCGTTCTGTCTCCCAAATAGACATACAGATACGGCTGCTGCTGAGTACAATAGACGCATCCATAGTGCCGTTCAGAATATATTCAATACCCATCTGGCCAGAGCCTATGAAACCATCCTGATCTGCGCTATCGTAGCCGATCTCGAAGTCCGTAGATCCAAATGCGCCAGACCAGTTGCGTGCGATACTGGTATCAGTGGGCGAAAAACCATGACCGCTGTCAGTTCCCAACTCAATCCGCCTGCCATCCCAGGGAGCGGATGTATTGCTATATTTATAATCGTGTACATTCAGATAATCAGACCCGAAGAAATCGAAATGGGCTGTGCCGCCTGCCTGCAAATAACCATCCTGTCCGGATATATACTCTGAAAGGCGCACTGTAGAAGGAGCGAAATTGAACCCATCGAAAGTCTGCCCGGCTGTATTGTAATCGAAGAATAAACGACCCAGATCGCCGCTGGCCAGCATCTCCCCCCAGATCAACCAGAAAGGCTCCTCGAAGTGACGAGGCTCGGATAATCCGGCTGCTGTGAGAACTATCTGACCAGTCTTCACGCATAGCAGTCCGGCGGAGGAGAAATCTGGCTGCTGGACTAACGAAACACCCCAGTAATCCAATTGCTGAGAAGTGCTCAAGTCAACCTGACCGCCAGCATTGTGTGCGGTGGAAGTGAACTGCATTTCCTTGAACTCCAGGTTGATATTTGATGGCCCTGCCAGGTAAACCGAGCCGCTAATATCCGCATCATAGACAGCGCTCTCTACATACTCAATACTGAATGTCCTCTGCTTTCCCGAAATACCCAGCGTGGTGGGGAACGGAACCTTGCCCACGTAATAACCCTCATGAGTTGGTCCCAGATCGATAGGAGTGCCAGTAAACTCCACAACCATAAATCGGCCGTGAACTCCGCGACTCACAACGTTGAGCCAGCTTTCCCCTACCATTCCGCCTGTGAAGGTAATTGGTACAGATCCCGGAGTGTCTGGAGTGTGAATAGTGAATTTTTGGAAGCGACCGAAGGTCACTCCCTGCATTCCCAGAGCGTCCAACTGAGTATCATAGGGTGTCAATGCAGGTTTCTTGAAGCCGGAAGAGTCTAACGGCCAATACGGAGTACGGTAGCCATACGATAGATAGAAATAGCCATTGCTGTCATCATCGGCAGAATAGGCGTGCAACTGAGAACCGGTGTTAGTTAGCTCTCCCCAGAATACCTCCTTCTCCAGTTTCACCTCTCCGAATAGATCGCCGTCTGGCTGAATAGTCAGCGTAGAGGCCGTGACCATTATCTCTCCAAAACCGGCGTTGGTGATAGCCGTTTTGGGTAACGCTATTCTAGAATCAGTCAGACTGCCGCCACTCACGCTATTTTTATCCAGTTGGACAGTTCCACTCTGGAACGAAACCTGGTATCCAAAGGGGTGAAGCGGGAGAAAACTATAGGAAGCAGTCGACTGAAGTGTTCCCTTGAATCCTGTATAGGTGACGGTGGCATCACTGAAGGAGTAGCTCCCCTTCAGATACCCACTATTGGAGATAACTGTGCCTGACGGCTCCGGTGCGGTTTGACCTGCGAGTAGATACACTCCCCGCCAGCTATTCGCCAGTGAGGGAGTTGCTCCGCCGTAGCTTTGTGTAGTGCTGAAATCGGCCACAAAGCCATTCCCACTCACATTCACACCAGTATTTCCCAGCCATAAAGGCCCAAAGGCGTCGCTCAATTTTTCCACGTAGAACTGGCACTTCGGGGTAATGGCCGTTGTCCCCAGAGGCACCGAGGCTGGTTCGCAATCGATCCCCGAAGATATGTTTTTGGGAAACTGTAGGGTGATGTTAGCTGTCGCACCATTGGGAGTTAAAGTAAGGACATCAATCACCGCGGTGAATCCAGCAACAGATAGCTTGATAATCTTGGGAACTGGAAATTCAGTGGGATAGGAAGCTGTGCCCTGGATAATGCGCCCTTTGCCTGTATCGCCCATAACTGGTGCGATAGTCACGTCCTCAAAATGAACCAGTATATCACCCTTTTTCCAGAACTCAATATTCTTGATTAACTCGTCTTTTGCCACAAGAATGCTCTCTGAAGTATTGTCCTTCACCAACATCCTCAGTTCCAGGTTTTCACCTGTCCCGATGTCCGGCTTGATCATGCGAGCGTTTTCCAGAGATATCTGATTCTGTGGATCGGTTACTGCGGACACAACCAGGAAGCGATTTTTTACCTCAAATCGATCTTCCATTGCCCTGGGAGTGAGAACTGACAGAACAGTGATAAACTCAGGCCAGATAGGGACGAAGATGGTTGCGCAGTTAAAGCTGAGCCAGGCCGTGCCAGATACTCCCTCCGCCCTTTTATCGGCAAAGTTCCATCGCCCTCGATCGGTGTATCTCCCTACAGTCAAGGTAAAATCCCCTATAAGTAGAGTTTTGGGGAGGTTTTGGTAGAAAGGCGGAAAATTCGGCTTTAACACATCTATTTTGTCAGCTTCTAGCTTCTTTACCTCCCTGTCAAGTTCCCTGAATGTCCTATCGACCCTGATCCGCTGAGCGTCTTCCATGATTCGAAGATTCTCGTTATCAATCTTCCTGGTCTGGGCGTTCAGAGAGGAAGCACCCACTATACATATAGCAAGGAAGGCGACAAGAACGGACACGAAAGTTGATTTTAAGCCCATTTTGCTCTCCTTTGATTTCCTTTTTGCTCAAGCTCTTTCATGAAGATTGAGAAAATAAACAGGTAGCGTTCTGGAGCATCTTTTGGTATCCTAACACAAAGACACGAAGTCACTAAGGCACAAGGACCAAGAATATCACAAACGCTTGGTCTATCTTTGTTGATTGGTATCTTAATGGGAGCCATTGACCATATATTAACACAGATCTTCACGGAAATCAATCTAATTTTCCGTGCCTATCCGTGAGAATCCGTGGCTGATATATCTCAGGTCTATTATCGGTAAATCTATGCTGTTATTCGTATGGGCATAATACATTGCGCCATGACACGCGCAGCGTGTCCCTACTCCTCCATCGTAGTGATGACGAGCTTCACCTCAGTCTGCTTAACATCTTCGGGCAATGTCTTTTTCCTCTTCATCCCTCGCGTCTGTGCGATAGCTTCTTTGGGTGCGTCTGCTTTCAGATAGTAATAGCCGTCAACTTCCACCGTCTCCAGCGGCGGAAGCTTTCCAGTTCTGGCAACAACCACCAGAAATTCCGACCCAAAGGGCGGCGCGCACTCGAATTCTTCCGGTATCTCAACTATCTGATTGGCCATATCTGCACTTATGTAATGCCTATCATAAAGCACCGTGCGAGCGCCATCGGCGAGGATGTAGAGCAGTCGGATATACGCCTCCCTGTTAACGCGGACGTAAACTTTCATTGTCTCGCCTTCAGTGAAAAGCAGATTTTCATTACCTTTATTGGTCCACACGTCCACCTGGATCTGACTGCTGATGATCTCCCCCTCCAGGAGAGCATTCTGCTCAATCAGGGCTTGCTGGAAGTTCACGGGTCTCGGATCGAGACCGGTATCTTTTATAATATCCGCGCTAAAGGTCACATCCGCCACCGCCAGTATTTTGCCCGTCTTCACATCGCGCAGATCTGCCATCAGTCTGAGCTTATCGACTTGCTCCCAATAGGTGCCGGAAAGAATCCACTGTGCTCCGGAGGCTTCCGCCAGTTCATTTGTGATCTGATTAGTTTTGGGCTTGAATCCTTTAGTCTGAGCGACGACGCTCCATTTCAGTTTTAACAACACCCCTATCTGGTTTTCCATCTGGTCGCGCAGATAGCGGGCGAATGAACTGCTCATTTTCGTAGACTGATAGGTGAAAGGTATGAGCATGAGTTTTCCATTCATATCGCCAACCTGCTTCGATAACTGGAGCACCAGGGAGCGTGCTACGTCATCTACAGTATTCAACTGCTGTGACAGAAGTACATCAACCTTGTTAGCTACCTCTGTCCACGTCATGAGTCTCCCGGTTGAGCTTAAGGCTTTGTCCAGTTCAGCGATAAGAGCCTCCAGGCGCTTTTGCTTCTGTTCTTTACTCTCATCTTTTGAGTATTTCGCCACCATGAGTATGGTTTCCGCTTCCTTCAGTTCCTCGTAAAGCGGATGCAGACTCAGGTACTTTGTAGCAGCTAACATATTCTCCGATCTGCCTTCAGCCACCTGTGCTTCATCAAGGATTCTCCGTATCTCAGCGCGCTTTTCTAATCTCTTACTCAAGTAGATCGCTTCCAGCGTATCCTTGTCTGCATAGGCTAATGCATACGCCGTGGGTGGGTCACCATACCCGTATGTATCTACACTGACCGCACTGAGTTCCCTGAGCCAAACGGAGCTTTCGGTAACGGACTGGAGGCGTTGCGAGAATTCATTATTGACTTCCTCTTTATACGTTCGGAGCAAGCTTCTGATATCCACGACGATAACCTTGGCTACATTACTGCGAGCGTTATCCTCAGCGATCTTGAACGCGTCAGAATCACTGCCGGAAGAAATACCGAAGCCCGTAAGATATTTTTCCGGGGGATACCTCCCATGGTCAATTCCATAATATGTGACCCAATCTGGCCTATTCTGCGCCTGCGCTGTCGCGCAGGATATAGTTGGGAGCAAAGCCATTAACAGCAATAAACAGATAATTTTTCGCATTATTTTGGTCCCTCCTTACTTTATGAGCGCAAATTTGCCGCTCGTGGTAAGCTTTCCAGTCTCTTCGGCTTTGTATGATTCGATATAATATACATATATTCCGCTTGCCAAAATAGTGCCATGCTCGTTGCGCAGGTCCCATCCTTCCTCGCCGCTTCCGTCGTCGTGATTCAGCGTTTTGACGAGACTGCCTGACGATGTATATATGTGTATTTTGGCTGTAGCTGGCAGATGGATGAATCTAAGCTTCCCCGCTGACAAAAGCCCACATGGGTTGGGCGCGACTGTTACCGCTTCCAGATTAACAGCAGGATCCAGCGGCCCCGGGAGGTCGATAGTCACCGAGATAACGTTGGAGTATTCGCTGGTCCAGTTGTAGGTATTAACAGCGGCAGTAGTATAATAGTATGTATCTCCATCGTAGACATTACGGTCAATGAACGATTGGGCGCTGGCATCCACCGTTGCTATGGCTGTCCACGGGCCGGAACCTGTCGAACTGCGGAAGATTTTGTAGCCAATGATGTTGTCATTATCAGACGGTTCCCAGTGAAGAATAATCTCAGTAGAGGCATGAAACGCCGTATCACCGTCAACAGTAAGGTTCTGAGGCGGCTGCGGAGAAACGCCCGGTACGGCATACGCTTCGTTGGAATACTGACTTTCCCTGCCGTCCAGACCGATGGCAGTAACGACATAGTAATACATAATTCCCATTTGCACCTGGGTATCATTGTATGCTGTATTTTCGGCTGATACCTGCGCAATTTCTGAATAGCTGCTGCCGCTCGTATTGCTTCGATATACTCTGTAGCCGGCAACGTCCGAACTGATGCTCTCCGCCCATGCCAGGCGCATTATTGCTTCGCCAGGTTCAGCCGTCAGTTTCCCCGGAATCATGATTCTTTTTCTGGCGGCGTCAAGATTATCCTGAAGCTCATCAAGACCCTCCCCTATGGCGAACGCGTAAATAACAGATATAGAATCTCCCGCCGGGACATTATACGGTCCTGTGGAGACGATGTTGAGATAATTGCCCGGCGCAGAGCTAATCGTATCCAGATCGTCCATCTCACCATTGCTCATCAGATCAGCCCTATCAGAATCCAGGTACTCCCATCTATCCCAATCGACGATATTGTGAGACGCGAGCTTGCCATCCATAAGCGTCAGCGCGACATACATGGTATCTGTCCCGTCGGAATCATACGCTATACTTGCGTATCTTTCAGCGTCCCAATCCACCAGATCATCTGTCTCTTCCATGATGTCCATATCCCAATCCGTCTGGACTGCCAGGTAGAAATCCTCCAACCCGAAACTATCGAGATTTGTCAATACCAGCTTCATCAGAATGTAGTCGGCATCGTCAGGATAAGCGGCGGAATCCCACGCGTAGGTATATTGGTCCACAGTAATATTGAAGGGGAAATCATTGTAGCGATCGGGAGCATATTGGGCATGTATGCACTGGCTGGCATTGGGATGATCGGGGATGTATTCCACATGACCTGACGGCGTGGTAGGCTGCCACTCGCCATAGTAAAAATCCCCTTCAAAGCCGTCGATAGCAGATGCCACCCAGCCGGCTGAGTTGCCGGCCCAGACGCCCGAGGTCGAATATGGATGTATGTAATACCTGCCCGAATACCCAAAATTCGGATAAACGTATAAATCATCAAATTTGACAAAAGCGCCCCAGTCCGAGACGTGCATCTCTACATTGCCCACGTTGTGCGTCAGGTTTGCGTCCGCATGAGCAGGAGATGGGAGAGACGCAAGACACAGGAAAGACACAAGACAAGCAGAAAATACCCTCCATCCTGAATCTTGCCTGCGCCTATCTATATCTATCACAGATAGCGCTATACGATTCACTCTTGTGATCATTCTCTCTCCTCACGGCAAAAGGCTGACTTTTCCCTGCTACTTCTGTTTGCTGAGGACAACTGGCAGACTTTCGCCGCCTTGCTCTTGCAGACTACCAGATAATTGATCCTCCTGGATCTCCAGTTCGAAGGTGACTGATTCTTCATCAATTTTTCCAGTAATGGGCAAGATGAATTTGAGCATGTTGCCGTCTATCTCTGGATGCATTATGACCCAGGTCTTGCCCTTACCTGGCCCGCCCACTATCTTCATTGTACCTTTTACATTGGACTTGTCAGCTTGAAGGTCAAGCTCAACAGGGCTTGTCTCCCCATCCTCCGTTATAGCGCCCTGCCATACTCCTTGAAAAACTGAATTGGGTCCCTTTTGCGAACAGCCAATGGTAAGAAGGATTGCAAAGCAAATTGCTGCCAGATAAATGCATCGCATTATGATTGTGATGGATTTCATGTTGTCCCCTTTCTCAGCCAGACATCCGCCACCTCAGGATCTTCTTGCCTCGGAACGAGCGTAATGGCATCGTTGGGACATGCCGCCCTGCACACGCCGCACCCAAAGCACCTGCCGGGGTCTATGTGAACTTTGGAAAGTGCTGAAGAGTAAAACTGCGCGCCAAACTGGCATTGACTTATACAGGATTTACAGCCTGTGCAAAGATCCCAATCCACCCGGCATATATATTCCGCCCGGAAAAAGTACGGCACGCCGCCCCGCTCAATATAGCCCCCGTATGGAAGACAATCGCGATCACAGTTGCATATACCGATAATATAGGGTGTCACGGCTGTCCATATACTGTGCATCAGTCCTTCTTCATCGTATTCATGAAAGATTTTCCTGGCCTCTTCCTTATCAAGTACCTCCAGGGAAGAGGAATCTTCAGGGAACTTGCCCAGTATACCTGTCCTATCCATAGCCAGGCCAAAGCAGTATCGCTTATCCGTCTTGCCTGTGGAGATATATCGGCATCCACAGGGCATTCTGGTAATGGAGTCCACCATATCTATCACTTGGTCAACGTCCTCGATAGGCAACACCTGACCGAAATGAACCGCCATCCGATTCGCCAATATCTCTTCTTCGCTGGGCGGAGCAGTAAGTTGTTCGTCAGAATCCGGAGCGTCTTGCGATTCATCCTGTGCCTGGGGTGCATTACCGAACGCCGGTATAATGAAACCGCCGATGAAGTTATCCAGCCATTCGGCGCGGGTTTCAGTTTTGGTGAAATTCTTTTGAGTAGATGAAAGATCCTCATGAAGCAGTTCTCTCGAATAATTCTTCATCTGGAGGTACCATTTCTTTCCCTCGCCATGCTCATGACAGAAATCACACATTTCGCTCCCCCTTTCAATTGCCCTTACTAAATTTGCTCAGTTCATAGGTCACGGTGATGCCAGTGACGAAATCAACATACTCGTATTTTATAACTCCTACATCCGGTGCGAGCCAATATTTTCCAGGTATCTGTCCGTCGTTTGGGGCATTGGCGATTGAGACATATTCCTCGATGTAAAACACGTTTCTAAAGGTACCTACCGGAATATTGATTATGCTGTCGGCGGGCACGACCTTGCGCGTGTACGTAATTTCAGGGACGCCGTGAGACTTCAGGACTGTCCATTCCTTACCTACCTCCAGTGGAAACGACCAGAGTACGCGCTTGGGTAAGATTTTCTGATCGTATGTCTCATCCAGGTAGTCTACCCAAAACTCAATCGCATGTTCTGTGTAGGAATCCAGATCCTTAGTGAAGAAACTCGTGCGGATAGGGAAGCCAGGCAACTGATATAGTTGATACAGCCAGGCCAAATCGCTCACTGGAATCTCCGAATCGCTTTCCATGCCTTTGGTAGTATACCCGCTGATGTATTTCGTGCCGGTAACTATTTTTGTGTAGGTATGATCTCCATCGACTGAAATGTATTCCCACGAAGAGCCATCGGCAGTCGGGAAATCAAGAGCCGACAGCGACCCGGTAGACACACCAGGGTCAGGCTCCCTTGGCTCAAATGGATACTCGTCGCTGCATCCAGCGACAACAACACAAAGTATAAAACATAAAGACAAAAGCCTAAGACTAGATACTAGATGATTGTGTCTAGTATCCAGTATCCAGTATCCAGCATCCAGTATCCAGTATCCAGTATCCAGTATCCAGTATCCAGTATCCAGTATCCAGCATCCAGCATCCAGTATCCAGCATCCAGCATCCAGCAATTTTTTTGACCACATCAGCGCATCACCGCGATCTTTCCTGTTATTTCGACTCCGTCACCCTCAGCTAGATATATGTATATTCCGCTTGCCACCGTCTGATCTTCTTTGTTCGTGCCATCCCATTTATTATTATTCGACAGTTCCTTAACAAGTTCACCGGCTATAGTGAAGATGCTAATCTTACTGATCTTGAAGCCAGATGAAAGAAATTTGAGATCCTCGCCAGTATTGGGATTGAAGGGATTAAGTGTGCAGCTTACCGATTTTTTATCAGAATCACTGGCATAGTGAAACTGTCCGCCCTCGGTAATAACTGTACCCACGCTGCCGGCGTGTCCTTCTGCCGATACAACATAGGTATAAGTCCCGGTTGGGGGGAAGGAGCCTACAGTAAATGTGCCTTGCCAGACCTGATCACCCTCTGCCGATCTGGATAACTCGATGGGAATTCGCCTGCCATCAGGAGTAATACCCACAAGTATCGGCGGTCCATTCAACGGCTGCGACGCATATAGAGATACCTGCCATTCACCCGGAGCTAGCGCCTGTGTGGTGATCGTTATTTCAGGCGCGGGCGCTCTAGGCGCTATGCCAACCATATCTATGGCTGGCGTTCCCATTATTCCATATTCACTGACCGGCACAACAGCGTAATAGTAGCGGCCAGAGTCGAAGTAGATGGGGGTATCCACAAATACAGTATCGGTCGCCGCCACCTTCCCGACAATGTTTATATTTCCATCAGGAATACCATTAATGTCAAGATCAGGAGCGCTGTATACTTCCTCTACCCGAATGGGGCTGTTGTCTTCATCGAATTCGGACGGGGCAAATCGCTTGCGCACGATGGCAATCTCCTTTATGCCCGATAGATCTATAAGTTCCCATGAAATATAGATTTCTCTACCATCGCCGTTTGTGAGTTTGGGTACAGAAAGCTGTCCATAAGGTTGCTGTCCTGCAGAATAAGAAACGCTTTGTATAGCAGCCAGATCGGGATGGAGGTTGCTGAGAATGAGAACTACCTCCTGGATGTCAGTGCCAAAACCTGTGAAATTTCGCTGCCCCTCTTGAGATATTTGGAACAGGAGAATCTCATCGGGCTTTGGCGGCCTGCCTTTCCTGTGTATTACCAATTTCGCACCCCAGCCCCTCGTTCCCCATATATCGAGATAATCCAATTCTCTATTAAGGCGATCCAATTCCTCAAGATCGGTAGCAGCGTCGAGACTTTGCAGTTCCTGAAGGTCTATAACATCCGAACCATCCACTTTAATAGAGAGCGTTTCCTGACCCGGCGCTGGCAGAAATCTTATATACCTCGCTCCCAGATGTTCCGGCGCTTGATCAATGTCAATCTCTACTTTTACCGGGTATTCCCGGTGAATGTTATCGAGATGGATAGCAATAGGAGGATAATCAGCCCCGCGGGAGTAAAAGCGGTCGTCATGTCGGTAGTTTGTGAAGTAGTTCCATAGTGTAAACTCTTTGAATGCTACGCTCAAAGATGTGCCACGGCTTTCAAAAACGTCGTAGAAGTTGGCCAGTTCACGGTATGATCCCTCCGTCATGTCCTCAAAAAGCTCCCTTATTATTTCAACATCATACCGTTCGGTGAGAAATATATCCCAGATCACATCTCCGTATTCGTGCCATCCATCAAACAGAGTCAGAGACCAGTCGGGATGATTGAACCAGTATCTAAGCTGGTTGCGGTAATAGTCATTAGCGTCGGTCTCTCCCTGCTCGCTGCCATCGTAGACTATTCGCTCTATCCACGTAGAAGACGCCTCCATGAACCAGCGGTACATATAGAGGTTATAGCGGAATTCCACCGCGTGGAAGTATTCATGGGCGCACGTGGTCTCCACATAATTTTCGCCCTCAGAGACACCAAAATACTCGTATGCTCTGGAATTTATACCGAAGAAGAATGGTGCCACAGCTACTGTGGACTGTACGGCGGCAGGAAATTCCGGCATGGTGAAGCCAAGCCACGGCCCGGAAAACATATATACATCATATCTCTCGTCGCCACCGTTATCTTCCATCCAGAAGTCATCATAGGGCAATTTGTATCCCAATTTAGCGATCTCTCGATAAGATTTCTCATAACTCTCTGCGCATAGATCAACGAAGTCAGGAACGCCGTTAATCGGCGAAACATCCCGGGGAAACACTGCATCTGGCCCTGTTGTGGTGTAGTGGAATACAAAATGCGGCGTTTTGAGAATACGCGGCAAATCACTTTGATACCACCAGCTCTGAGGATCGTCTGGTCTCGAAAATATGGCGCTGTATTCATCACGGAGTAGAGATGGAATATTGTCCCAATTATCACATATAGTAGCAATATACGGGAAGAGACACTTCTCCATCTGTGTGGAATCATACCCGGAATGAGTCCTGGCGCGTTCCATCATCTCCAGAGCAGCAGATAAGCTGATATTGTTAGAGTGAGAACCGGCTGTAACAGGCTGGGCATTAACTACGAGCCATAGAACGCAAAACGCGAGCCATAAGGCGCAAAGTGTGAGGCGCAAAGCGCTGGAATCCTGAGTTCTGAATCCTGATACCCGGATCTCTTTTGGTTGTGTTATTATTCTCTGCAAATCATTTTCCCCTCAGTGTGAGGATACATCACGTTTCCGGCCTTTGTATTTTGTATGTTTGTATTTTGTATGTAAGAATATAGCACAAAGAGCATGGAAACGTCAAGGAAACTCGAATGAAGCCGTCAAAATCGACTGACGCTCTTGACGGTTTCTTCGATTTGGACGGCTTTGACGATTTACTCGAAATAGCGTGGAGGCGGCGGGGAAAAGGTGGAATCCACTGATATGGGGCATCCCTGTTCCGCTGAGTCCAGGATCGATAGACAAATATCCAGAACGTGATTAGCCTGCTGCCCTGTGCAACGCTGAGGTGTGCCGATTCGTATGGATTCTGCCATCTCAAACAACGCTCGTCCCCATTCGACGTCGGGGAAAGGTTCAGCCACGTATGGGATAGATCGCCACTCGCTGTCCTCCACAGTGCGCACCTCCACTCCCGCGTTGAAATTGTGTGAACCGCTGAGAATGAGAGTTCCTTTCTCTCCGTGAAACTCCACTCCGCCCTGGCGGCTGAAGCCGAGGAAGCTTGCAGTTACACGGGCTTTTGCCCCCGAAGCGAACGTGAGAAAGCCGGTAACCTGATCCGGGGTAGTAACGCGAAAAGTCGTCCCTGCCTGTGGCCCTTTTCCCACTGTTCGTTCTGGAAGAAGAATGCCGGCATCACCAAGAACGCTGACAACAGGTCCCAGAATTGTGGTCAATACTGTGAGCGTATATACTCCTACGTCCAGCATTGGGCCAGCGCCGGGCTGATAAAATCCCACTGGGCTTGGGTGCCATACCTCGATCCGGGACCAGTTCATCTCCGCATAGGCTATCAATGGCTTTCCGATCATGCCATCGCGTATTGCCTTCCGCGCTGTTTCCTGCGCCTCACCGAGGAAAGTGAACGGCGAGCAGGAAAGTCTTACGCCGTGTTCTTCCGCCAGATTCAGGAGATTCCTGCCATCCTCACGCGTAGCCGCCAACGGCTTCTCACTGTGAACGTGTTTGCCCGCGGAGAGTGCGGCGGCGGAAACTTCCGCATGAGCATGGTGAGCGGTAAGATTAACCACCGTCTCCACATCCGCGTCGGCAATAACATCCTCCAGACTGTCGTATACACTACCACCGTAGTTTTCTGCAAAAGCTCTGGCTTTATCCGTATCCAGATCAAAAGCTCCGACTATTTTTATCCTGTCCGGCCTGGTTTTCAGGCTGTTACCATACCCCCGGGAAATATCCCCGCATCCGACCACTGCCACTCGCATAGGTTCAAAATCGCTCATGAAAAATCCCCTTTCAACAGGTTTCAGAATATACTTGCATTGTAACTATTCACCTTTGCCGGTTATCAGTAAGTGGATAAGTCATTTGTCATTCCAGCGAAGGCTGGAATCCAGTCATTTTACCAGTTCACCACAGATATATATACGCAATACATATCTGTAAC
>SDBT01008836.1_pt1 | contig 16402 bp, 32 predicted proteins | sample 2277101 | NCBI WGS metagenome assembly SDBT01 (sample SAMN10404973, study PRJNA504765) | marine sediment metagenome | isolation source: marine sediment core GS10_PC15, 103 cmbsf | place: Arctic Ocean: Southern Knipovich Ridge | collected 2010 | reverse complement strand
GCGTCCCGTGTCGTGCTCATGGGGTTTCGCCGCCACTCCCCAGCAAAGAAGTAGTTGTCGCCCACCCTGACCCCGCCTTCTGCTTGGCTGATTTGAGCGGCACGCAAGCGAATCGTGGGCATCTGCTTGTTACTTAGCGCCGTGCCAGCCTTCACCCCGTGGTACGTCACCACTTCATCACCCTCCTTGGCAGGCTCGGTATGCACCAGTCCCTTCATGCGCTCCACCTCGGCCTCGCGGTCCGGCTCCGCGTCGGCGAGGGCTTGGAGGCGGGCTTCCCAGCTTTTTAGTTTTTCACATAGCTTGCCACCTTCAAAAAGGATTGGGTACACCTCTGTGATGTCTTGTTTTATCGCCAGCAACTCCGCTTTCTGTTTCGTATTCATCTCATTCATTTCCTATTTCCTCCCAATTTTCCGCCGGGTTGAACACTTTGGCTGAGCTTAGGTCTTCCGGCTTGCCGTTGTCCCGCTCGCCTCTCTCGAAAATCTTCTGGTACCGCGTCTTTCCGCCCGCGATCTTTCGCACGCGCAGGGCTGGGATAGTCTCGACAAAACTGCGCCACCCGTCGAAGCTTCCATTCGCCGTGGGGTCATCTTCCCCGGTGAAGAGCTTTCCAAGGCAGTCGATGATCTCCTGCTCCTCTTTCCCGTCAACCTCCACGAGTTGCCGAAGGGTTATGCGCGCCTTTTCCTCGGCGACCGAACCGGGCTTGGGTCTTTTGCCTCCAATGTAGTCTAGGAGCACGGGGTAGAACTCCGCGAGCTTGGGGTATTTCGTCAGCGGGTCTTTCTTTGGGATGGCGTCACCTTTTTTTGACTCACACGCGCCGGGCGACGTGTCGCCTTGTTCTGACGTATTCAGGATTCCTCTTTCAGGATCCAGGATCCCAGATCCAGGATCCAGGGCGGGTCTGTCATTACCTTTTTCGGGTAAACCCGTACCTAAATCGGGCATGCCCTTACCTGGGATGGTGCTTGCCTGTTCTTTTCCATGGGGCTTTTGGTGTTTTAGGAAGTTCACAATCTGTATAAGTCCTTTTCCCCCAACGCTGTACCGCTCTATGAAGGCGGGCTTTCCATCTTCCGTCACTGCGGCTATCTCGCCAAGCAGCGCCTCGATATCCACAACGTCAAACGGAAAAGCCTTGACCTTGATGCGCCGGGGCCGGTCTTCGAGTCGCCCCATGCGGTCAGCTTGGCACCACAGCGAGATGAAGAGCAGGCGGGCGGCCATGGACAGATCCGCGATCTGCTCGTTGTCGAAGTAGGCCGGTTTGATGTTTCGCGCTCTCATTTGCGCACCTTAAATTCAATCACGTTCGACGTTACCACCTGTTCATCCTTGGGGCTTGCCTGTGTGCCTAAAGGCTTGAAGCTGACATAGTTTTTATCGATCCTGCTTCTTCGACTACATTTCATGGGCTTGTAATCAAACTCGCAATCGACCGCGAATATGCAGCGATCGCATGCAACCTTGCCGCCCTGTCGTTTAGCGATTACAACCTCAGCCGGGCCATGCGGCGTATCAAGGAGGGTGCCGAGAGGGTAATAAATGCCTCGTTTGAATTTTAGTGTGTTCATGATTCGGTCACCTCCAGTGGATCGTCCACATCAATTCCCTCCAACTCAATCTGCGTGGCCTCGGCGATACTCCCCGCGAAATAATGCGGCGCGTCGGACTTGCACTCCACACAGTCACCCTCGCGGGCATCAAACGCATCCAAGGGCTTTACCTTGTGGCAGCACATACAGAGCCGCTGGGGCGAGCGTGTGGCCGCGAATCGTGCCTCCCGCGTCTTGTCGCCCGCTTGTAGCCGAAACCCGGCCTGTTGTGCCGTGGCCCGTGCGCGGTCGAGGCGCGTGTCTTCGTCGATGGTGGCGGTCATGGCGCTATCCTTTCAGCCTCTCGGCCCCGCTACTGGCCCCACAATAACGCGATCTATTTGCATCTTGTAGCGGTGGTCAATTTTCTCAAGCTCTTTGCGTTGCTCCGCCAGCACCTCCGCCTCAATGGCGCGGGCGAAGGCGGGAAGATTGTCTTTTGTGACTCCGTTTGCAAGGGGCATGTCGGCTTCACCCCAGGCAACCGTCACTGCGTGTTTTGCAATAATGCTTTTGATCGTTTTGCCCGTCAACATCTCATCTCTCCCAGTGTTGCTACTTGTTCAAACTCTCCATCATTGCTTCAAATATTTCGTCTTGCACTTCCTGAATTGTCGGAAGTCTGTTTTTCTCATTCTTTTGTCTTTGCCGCGCATTGGGTTTTCGTTTTCGTGGTAGTATTTTTTTGTCATCTTCGTATTCTAAAAACACTGTGCTGCGGGCGGTTCTATGTCCGAACTCATTTAGGTGTCCGTAACTCATCAATATCCATCCCAGTGTTGCGCGTTGGCATATGTGGCGATGCAGACCGCCGCCGCTTCGTCTTCGCACATGTCTTCGTAGCTCGTCACGTCTTTGGCGTAGAGCGTCCAGAGCCGCGCCAATTCGTCATGGCCTATCGCTATCCTTTCGCCCGTGATATCCTCCATCCACTTCTTAGGCGCCACATCCGGCGGCACCCACAACCCCGCAGCCAATGCCGCCATCCTTAACTGCCCGCGCACATTTTCGAGCTTCAAGGCCGACATGCCCATCTGGCCGATGAAACCGGCTTCGATGATCATCGCGTCTATGGCGTGCTCTTCTTTGATTTCCAGAAATGCCAAAAGCAAGTCGCTTGCGTCTCCGCAGGACGCACCAACGATATCAATCTTTGCCGTAATCCACCCGCTATGCCCCTTAAACGCCATCCATGACGGCTTCTTTCGCTTGCCTGTTTTCTTGTAGCGGGCAATAGCCGCCGCAGGGTCCACGCCGATGAAGTTGCGTTTTCGCGGGGTGGTCATGGGGTGATCTCCTTCGTATCAGCCTCATTGCTTGCATCCACCCACCCTGACTCCACCACGGGCGCGATGGACTGCTCGGCGATGATATGGGCTTCCAACTCCTCAATCCGCGCAGTGGCCGCGTCAAGGGCGGCGAGGAGATTGCCTGTGTATTCCTCTACATCGTCCAGCACCATCCGTTCGTGTTCGCACAACCCATTCTGGGGGATACGGGAGCATGTTTGGCCGCTGCATGTTTTTGCCGCCTCCATCCATGCTCTCACTTCCTCGATCTGCTCTCTTGTTATCTCAGGCATCATGGCCTCCTTTCGCTTCCATCACTCGCTACCTCCCGTCTGTTGTCTTTTTCACCCACACTAAGCAACCGCACGCGCAGCGCGGCACCCATTTGCCTTGCACGCCACAGCCTACATACTTACCGTCATCCTCGCCGATATCGCCGCCACACGTCGCGCACCCGTGGGATTCTTCGTGCTCGTGGTTGATGTCAATCATTTTTCAGCCTCTCGCATTCCGACCATAAAGCGCGCCATAAGACATACGAATGCTTTGCCTGCCACCGCCGGAACAACCCCGTTTCCAGTCCCCCGCAAGCGGTCTATTCGGTTCCTTTTCTTTTCATCCAAGCTAATTTGTTCCCGCAAGATCTCCCGCAACCCCTCTGGTGTGCCTTCGTAGGTACAAATTCCTTCCCGCACAAGACGCACATTCTTGTCTTGCTGTGGTTCTTCCATCTCTTCTTTGCAGAGTTTTTTGAAGACTTCCTCAAGCACGACAGATCGCCACAAAGCGTACTTCTCCTGGACCTTTTTGGCTGAAATTCCAAGCCACAGATCACACAAGTGGCTTTCTTTACACGCCTCGCATTTTGCTCTATCTTTGGGTGACAACGAATACACACAATCACAACCTCTAGTGGTTTTAAGTGGTCCGGGTGGTGTCTGTGCAATCGCTCTTTTGAGCCACAAACGCTGCATTTTTTCCCACGCACAGAAATAGCTCTTTGCGCCCTCTTTCGACTTGCATCTTTTTTCAGCATAATCTATATCCTCGTGTGTAGTAACGGCCACCCCATTATACACTCCACAAAAAGCGGGTTCAAGTGTCGGGTAGTCTTTAAGGAATCTTGACCATCCTTCGGTATTTCCTGGTCCTGGGGGGAAGGGTCTTGCCCATTCCAGTCCTTCGCCTGGTTCTCCAATCCGATCTGTGCTTTCTTTCCGTCCGGCCTCTTGCCTGTCTCTGATGTTCCCGCCGGCGGAACTCGCCCCCCGTTCGGTACGTTCGGTGTCATCCAGTCTCCCGCCACCCCCGCAAGCGCCTTCCCGTGGCGTCCATCCTTGTGGCTCGGCGCTTGTTTCGTCCCTCCGTTTTCTTTCGCGCTTGCTCTCGGCGTTGGCCAATCCACTGCAGTGCAATTCAAGTCCGGACTTCTCCTTTGCCGCTCCGATGGACACGCCCCCCTCAGTGGAACATTCGCGGTGGGCCAGGATGAACAGTCGCTCTCGCCGGTGTGGAGCCCCAACTTCCGCCGCGCTAAACAGTCCATAGAGAGGCTCTCCTTGATCTGTTTCTGTCGCGTACCCGATTTCGTGAAGTTCTCGGAGCACGGTATCAAGTCCATTTGTGAGGTGTCCCCGCACGTTCTCGAAAAAACAGAATTCCGGCTGTACGTCTCGCACAATGTCTCGAATCCAGGGCCACAAGTGTCTTGGATCGTCTGCACCACGACGCTGGCCGGCAACGCTGAACGGCTGGCACGGGTAGCCCCCAGAGATAATATCCACTTTTCCACGCCACGGGCTGCCGTCGAAGGTCTTGATATCGTCCCAGATAGGCGCCGAATCCAAACTCTCCTCTTCCATTCGCGCCACGAGGCAGGCCGCTGCGTAGGCTTGCCTTTCAACAAAACAAACAGTTCTGTATCCCCCGCCCAGGGCAAGTTCGATTCCGAGTTCCAATCCGGCATGTCCGGCACATAAAGCCAAGCCATTGATAGTCTCCTTCGTGTCATTCATTTTTTCGGCCTCGGAATACGCAGCGTCTCGATGCGCGGGCCGCGTTGAGCACGCACAGACCACGGCGTGATTAAAATGCTCATTTGTCCCTTGCTGTTAGTGGATGCTTTGATGCCTGGCGCGGGAATAAACTGGATTCGCCCATTCTCTTTCTCGTTGCCCTTCAAGATTGAAACAGTGTCCATGAACCGCTCATTCTTGGCGTAGTAGATCGTGTCCATGCAAACGTTTAGAAGAATGAGTGTGCTTGCGTTGCAAAACTCCGCCCTATATGCCGCCGCAGCAAGCCACGCCGCAGGATTACTATATGGAGGATTGCAAAAATTTCGTTCGCCCCAAACACTATGATTTGACAGAGCATCCCAGTCTTTACCTATCCAGCGTCCAGGCACCTTCGCATTTTTCGCATCAGCGCACACGTCGCAATCAAAATCGTAGAGCCTGTCGAAATAGTCGAAGATATGTTTTGGGGTTTCCCAGGCTTGCCGCTTTTCGGCGCTCATTTCCCATACCTCCCGATCCCGCGCTTCCGCTGCCAAGCATCCACGCCAGCGCCGATGTCGCGGGCCATGAACTCCTGGGCGATGTCATCAATGGAAATCTCCGTTAGCCCGTCGAAACCATGGGCATTCTCAAAAGCAGCGATAGCCTTCATGCAATCGAGCAGCCCGAAGCCGCGATCCATGAGCAGGAACTCGATGCAGCCCCTTAGCTCATTGGCTGTGGCCGCGCTAGGCGGGGTGTATACGTTTCGCTTGTTCATGCTTTATCTCCCGCTGCTTGCCGCTTGCCGCTGTGCGCGGGCGGGAGGGGCTTGTCGGGCATCGGGGCGCGGCCCGGTTTGCAGTGAAATCCTGATTCGTCGTCCTTCGTTAAGTGGCGGCACCAGTGACCTCCAGTATCGTTCTCATGATTTCCACACCTGTTCTTATCGCAACCACCGTCATCGGGAATATCGTGTAGGGTATCTGATTCGGCGAGCGGAATAATCACATCCGGCACTATCTCAAAAGAAGCGTCAACCTCTTCGCCTTCCTCCGGCTCTGGCTTGGCATCATTGCGGGGTCCGTTATGGAGCGGGCAAAGGCCACGACAATTGACCTTTAGGGCGCCGCATCTATCACATCGTTTGCTTTCCTTTTCGGGATCCGGCTCTGGCGCGGCGGGCGGGAAGAGGGTGGCGATGGGGTGGTATTCGACAGTCTCTTCTTGTTTCCGATGAGAACTAGCACAAAACATCTCACTTCCACCTTTGCAACCACCATCGTTCCCACGGAAAAAACATTTCAGGCTGCATGGCAGAGAGTCTACCGGAGCCACCGCACACACCGTCCCCGCCGCGTCATCCATCAGCACCAACGTTTTGACAGCGTCCTCGGTCCCTTCCTCGAAATACTCCACATCCCCGTGTCGCAGGCGGGCGAGCGCGAGGCAGGCGGCCTGATAGTCCGCCTCAAGACCAGCGCAGGCATGCTTGGCGTTTTCCGCCGCGATTGCCATTTCAGTAACCGCGTCTCTAGTGACGGCGCAGTCATTTAACAGCTTCGCGTCCCGCTTCGCCACGCGCTCTTTGCGGCGGGCGGCGCGGGCTATGTCCCTGCTCTTTCGCGTTTGGTTCGCTGTCTCAATCGCCCTGAGATGCAGCGCCATCGGGCAGTGCGAAACAAATGCCGCAAGCAGGTCATCCTGACAGATCCTTGCATTCAAAGAATCGCGCGTTATCACTTTTCGCTTACTCATCGGTCCATCCTCCGTTCGTTTTGAATTTCACCCATCTGCACGCATTGAAACTGCGTCGCCTTCGACACAAATTCCTGATACTCCGCCTCGGTTCTTTGCCATGAAGAGGCGAGCAAAACCGCGCCTTTGTACTTGGAAGCGAACCGCAGCACCTTGCCGCGAGATTCCGGGTGGAGCGTGTTGAGGTTATCCAACATCACGACCGCGCTACCACCGCTCAACGCAAACGCCACAGCGGCCTGCACCATGGTTTGCTGGCCTTGACTGCACTCCGATATCGAGACTTCGCCATCGGCCTCTTGGCTCCAGAGCAGGAAGTCCATCGCCTTCCCTTTGCTGCCAATTCGGAGCCGATAGTTTCCGAAGGTTCCCAAGATATCGTTGACGGATTCCGTGAACTCGTTGGCGCTGTCGCTGTCGGTTGCCACCGTTTTGATGAACTCACCCTCTTTGAATTGCTTGATGGCCCAAGTCAATTGCAGCACCTCGGCTTCGGTGATTTCGATCCACGCCTCGGCGGACAGGTAATCCCGGTGGCTCTTCATCTTCACGACCAAGCCTTCGCCGTTGGTGATGCTGGCCTGGGTCTTTTCGATCTCGGCGGGGATGTCGGCGGGGATGGCGGCTTGGACCTCAAGCTCATCTGTGAGTTTGCCCGTGATGATTTTCGCTTCCATCCATGTGGTGTGCAGGGCGCTGGCCTTGGCGGCGTGGGCTTGCTGTTTAGAGAGCCGCTCTTTATATGTTGCGTTTCCCGCATTTAGCGCCTCTGATTGTATGGCAATGCGTTCCTCAATAGATTGAGAGATTTCGCCTTTATGCTCTTGGCTGACGTGCTGTCTACAGGTCGGGCATTCCTGGAGTCCGCGAAGCTCGTCGAGAAATTCCTGCATAGAATCGACGGCTATTTCTATCTTGTCAACTTCCTTTGCCTTTGCCAAAAGGTCTGCGTTATCAAAATCCCCGTGCTTGTCCATCGCTTCCTTTGCGTGGGCCTCTACGCTCAATGCCTCCTGAAGCATTTCATCGGTGATTACGCTCGTGGTTCCACCCATCCCCTCAAGGTCCGACAGCTTCCGCCGCAACTTGCCAATGTGCGCTTCGTAGGAAGCGATTTCGTCAATGTCCAGTTTCTTGCCCTTGTCATTCACGGGATGAACGGCGCAGCGGGATTCCTGGAGCAGCTTTTCGCCCTTCAATTCCCGGTTCCAGTCGGTGCGCTTCTCGTAGCAGTCTTCGCCGAAAACGGTCAGACTCTTGGCGCTCCATGTCACCTCGGCTTTGAGTTGTTCGCGCAACCAATCTTCGTTGTCGCCCGCGATACCGAAAACTTGCTCGGGGTCGATGCCGGGGCCGGTCAACATATCACTGAGCATCCCGCCAAACTCGGTATCCTCCAGGAACACGTCCGGCATCGCGCACATGAGGGCCGCGATTCGTTCATGGCCTTCCCATGGGAGCGAGGTAGTCACCACGCCGTCACCGTCGATAATCTCAATCACCTTTTTGGATCCGAGCTTGACGGAGATGTCGAAGTGTTGGCCGTCCTTGTCCACTTCAAGGTTGATGGAGCACCGCTTTTGTCCGAGGCGGATCAAGTTCTTGAAGCCCGCGCCGCGCTTGTCGGTCCATTCGCACCAGCCGAATAGCGCCATATGAACCGCCGCCTTCACGGTGGATTTCCCCTTTCCGACAGCGCCAAAGAGGATGGTTTTCTTGCTGAGATCGAGATCAAAATCCTCGATACAGCGAAAGTCTTTGATTCGTAGTCTGCCTAGCTTCATGATTGTGTTTCCTCCTAACAAAAAGCCATGTCGTCTTCGGTTTCGGTGGGTTCAGGGTCCAGCCCCGACTGCATGTCGGTCACTTCTTCTTCGGCAGGCGCGGATTCCGCCTCGACTTCGATGTCACCACGCTGGAATGCCGAGGTGTCGATAGGGGCTTCTCCCTGCTCTTGTGCGGCGATACTGGCCGTGTTGGCTGCATCCAGCTTGACCGCATACACGAGGTCTGGAGCTTGGCTTTTATCCAACTGTCCGCAAACCTGTATGACCATGGTTTTGTGTGCCATGGCCTCAAAGCTGGTTTGCCAAGCGCCCTTATTGTAGGTCTTTGAGAATTGCTCCCCGTGCGCCTCAACTCGGGAATGGGGCCACACCACGAAATCCCGAGCGCCGCCGTCCAGGATCGCCATAGCGTAATAGGCGACCGGCGGGCCGGGGTCTTTCATGTTTGGTTTATGGGTCAAGGTCGGCTCGAAACCGTATTCGCATTCAAAGAAGTCATTTTCATAGACGGTTCGCGCCCTGGGAATCCGTACCTTTCCGCTGCGCTCGGCAAGCAACCGCATACCTGGGTATCCGATCTGGAAGTTTGCCTCGGCACCATAAGGAAGAATAAAGCACTCCCCAAACGGGCCGGAAGGCTCTAACCCGAGGTGGACGGTTTGCAGCCAAGCGTTTTCAAGGCTTTGGCGCTTACATTGCAACAGCTTCGGAACGCGGCTGATAAGGTTCATAAACACGGCGGCTTGCCGGTTTGCGTCCGTATCGTTTGCCATGTTCTTGGGCATGGTCTGGATCATGCGCGGCTTGAGGGCGCCAATCAGTGCGCGGGCCGCTTGTTCTGTTTTCACTGGTGCCGTAAGCGCTGGCAGTGTCGTTTGTTTCTTCATCCGTTCATCCTCCGTTTCTGTTCAACTCTTCCTGTTTCGACCCGGCGATCAGCAACAATAGCCGCCCACCCACCGGACCATCAACACCGAGTAGCTCCGCCGCCTCTGCAATCGCGTCCTCGGGTGTCGGCGCGTCTTCCTCTTCGCGGGTCATATGATCGTCGATGGGGTGCTCTTGTTGGATCTCGAAATCGCTGGGGCCGGTGATCATTGGAAGGCCTGTATGCAACTTGGCACCCCAATGCAGAGCGCGGCGAATACCGCCATCAGGATGACGCAGCCGCGAGTGTGCGCGGGGTTCGGGTCTGAATTGTCGCTGTGGTGGTGCATGTCTTCCTCCTTCATCGCGGGATGTTGGCCTGCGCTATGTCATAAGCGATCTGGACTGCCTTATCCCAGGCATCCACCTCGGTTTTAACGCAACACATGTGGCGGGTGCCGACAAGAACGCTCTCTTTTTGCTTCAATAGCTCCCGGTAAATCTTATCCGCAGTAGATTGTGGCATAATTCATTCCTCCTTCGTTAAGTGCGCCCCGCGCTCCAGTGATTGCACCGGAAAGCGCCCTCGTCCGTTCAAGCGCCTGCCTTGGACGCGCGCGAGACGCAGTTTAGGGTTAAGCTTTGGCGGCGATGTTGCCGAATTGGGTTTTGAGTTCCGGGAAGCTCGACGCAAGATCGTGCATGCGCTGATTCGCCTGTAGCCGCGCCATATGGTCATCCGTGCAACGAGCGCACGAGTCCGACCGCCGAAAACTTGCAAGCGCCTTGCTCTGCCCCGCTTCCAGCGCTTTCTTGAGGTCAAACCCTTTCAAGTACGAGGGCCATTCCTTGGCGATGCGGTGGAGCGCAAACAGCGAGGTACGGCACATCGGGTTGCGTTTGAGCACCTTGACGAGCTTTCGGGCTTTGTTGCGCAGTCGCCGATTCGTCTCCCGGTACATCGAGCACTTGGCCGTGCGCCGACCTGCCTTGGTGCTTTTCTTTTTCGTTTGCTCTGCCATGATTCATTTCTCCGTTTTCCGTTGAAACTCCACTAAAACTTCTCGTGGCACGACACGCAGAATCGCACGTCGCGGCCTTTGATGTCGCGGGTGTGCGCCGCTGTGCCGGTCTTGCACACCTCGCAGAACCGGTAGCACTTCGCGTGGATATCAAGCATCGATCTCCTTGTAGACGCGGCTGGCCGTGATTTCCACGTCGGCGGCTTCGATGGTGTGGTCGGGGTATTTTTCTTTCATGATGACGGTGATTAACCCAACCTCGGTTTCAAATTTTATTCCAACCCTGATAGTATCTTTGTCGGGTCGGTTACTGGGTTCTAACACAAACCCCGCACGCCTTGCCAATACATCATCAACAATGCACCATCGGTGATTTTTCAAATCTCCGAACGCCACCGTCTCCGCCACCGGCGCTTCCTCCGGCACCTGGGCGGCAAGCAGCGCGTCGATGTCGGGGCGGGGGTGGACAGGCCGATCTAGGGTTGTACCGCTAAATCCATTTCTAAAACACCATTGGCCTAACTGCTCAACCGGTAGGTTGTTGCTCGTTAATTGGCCCGTTTGCAAATAGATGTCCAAGTTTTCCGTTTGGAAAGCTATCCCATCGGTAACCGCAAACTCTCGCAGCGTCATTGTCCCCAGCCCTTCGACCGGCTCGACTGTCACTTTGATGCTCATGATTTCTTGTCTCCTTTCGTGTCAAGAATCTTCTTGGTGCGCGCTATCGTTTTTTCAGAAACATCAGGATCGACATCACTAAAATTTAAGTAGCAATCCTCGCCCCACACCGCGCGGGCGGCATAATCGTAAACACGAGCGGCTGACTCGGCGGTCTTGTGATACCCGACAGAATGTATCTTTCTTTTTATCGGAATCCTTGTATTCCAGCGCCCAGTTGGTTTGTGCAGAAAAACCCCTTTAAACCCTGACCTTGGTAACCTCTTGCGTGCTCGATTGTCTCTCCTGTGGCGCTCTACAAAATCTTCATCGTATTTAGCCTCGCTAAAATTTGTGTTAGCAAACAGTGGATAAGCGTCTCGAAGCGATTTGTCGTATGCCATTGCAGCCGCTTTTTCAGAAGAAAACGAGCCAAGGTACATGCCTCCCCGAGAAGCAGCAAACAACCCTTTTCCTAACTTGTGTAAACCTTTGTACGGGGATGCTGTCTCATGTCCTTGCGGCTTCCTGCTGTTTGCAAGGTTTTCTTTATGTGTGCAAGTCCGAAGATTTTCTTTCCGGTTATCCAGGGAGTCGTGGTTAATGTGGTCACTAACAGCGCCTTTTCTTGCGTTTAGAATCAGCCGATGCATGGACACTTTATGTCCATCAATGTAACCCCAAGCGTAAGGACGATCCCTGCGTGAGCCTTCCAGCCGAACAGACCACTTGAAACGCGACAAAAACGGGTAATCTTCGTCATCCACAATAGCCTCATATCCTTGAGTGAGGGGTATGTGCTTCATCGCTTCTTCCCTTCCTTTCGCGGCCCCGTGCCAAGCATAAGGTATTCGACCCGCACCCCAAGCGCGGTCGCCATCTGGGGCCAGTAGGTGTACTTGCTCGGCTCCGTTTTGTCTTCCGCCCAATTTCTCAGGGTGGCAAATGGGATCCGTGTGTCGTATGACAAATTGCTCAGCGTCATGTTGGCTTCAAGACAAAGCCGCTTGATCCGTTCGCCTAGTGTTTCGTTTTCTTCGGGCATTGTTCATCTCCTTTGTAAATACATTGTACCCTAAGTTTATGGATAAGTCAAGAGGGTTGACAATTTCTTTTCACCCACGAAAGCCTATGAATAAAGGGGATTGTGAAAACCGGGGGTAGTTTGCGAAATAAAGTGGCGGAAAAGATGAAAAAGGGCTTGACAGGGAGTCTAGCATGTGATAGACTAAGGTTAGATTTGAAGAGAGAGCGAAGGCCAGCGAGGCCGGCGTGAAACGGAAACCACAACGAGGAGAGAACCATGATCGTACACTGGAGAGTAGAAAAGTCAATGGGTATTAAAGGCAGGCGCATTTCGTGCCTTTTCTCTACGGAGAATTTTCTGGGAGAAATTGACATCTTCCGGGATTCTGAGATGATAGTTGTTAGTATCTCTTCTGGGCTGGGGAGAGATAATGAAGCTCTGATATTTTCCAACCATGCCGCGAAAAAAGGGCTGACCACAGAGCAAGTCAAGGAGGCTGCGCTTAAATATATGGGATCGCTCGGCTCTGAAATTTTCAACCTCTCTTTTGAAAATCTGCGCAACGAAGAGATTGAAGAGGCCAAAGGTTATGTGAGAAGGGCAGAGAAGGCGACCATGGCAGCCCAGCATTCCCTTTTCAAGGCTGAAGCGCGTCTGCTTCGTTGCTCGGACCCCAAAAGCCCACTTCTATAAAAGCCGTCTAGCCTTCGCGGGGGCTTCGGCCCCCGCAGAAAGGAAATCATGAAGACATTTGAATGTAGCGCAACGCAAACTGGAAAAACGCTCAAGAAAAATATTGCCGCGTGGGGGCGCTTTACCGCCGCCCTCGCCCGATGGACTGCCACGGGCCGCCTAGAACGTGATGCCGCCGCAGCAATGGGCATCCACTGGAAATCCTTGTCGCACCTAAAAACCGGGGTGCGCGTTCCAAACGAAACGCGCGTCCTTGCGATGGAGCGCCTCGCCGACATGGCCGAGGCTGGCGAACTTTAGAAACCGGAACTGAAACAAAGGAGCAAGATGATGAAGAAAGACAGAGTCGAAACGGGGATTTTTGTTGTTGCTAAGGTCGAGGAATTGTCGGTGTTTTGCTACATCCACGACAAGATTGACAAGCCTTTTGGAAACACTGTTGAGTGGACGGGCTTTCTGCCGATTGAGAGGCTGGACGGGTTGCGTTCAATGGAAGGCAAGGAAGCTGAAGTGACGATCAAGTATGATGACCAAGGAAAAGAGCTTGACGTATCAATAGTCTCCGTTACCTAAAAAGATGCCCACTCGGTCGCGCCAGGCCGAGCGGGCTGGGGTGGGCGGCGGAGGAGCCGCCCGTGGGGTGGTGAGGCCCCAGGGAAACTATTGATTGTCGGGGTTGTGCCGGGCCTGGTCTTTGAGAAAGGTCAGCTTCCCGGAGACAAGCGGCGCGATGATGGTGGTGATGACGGTTGCGATTGCCGCGTCGCCCTCCACGCCCCACGGGATGCTGGCCCCGAACCAGCTACGCAGCGCGGCGAGTATACCCACCACAACGCCTCCGCTGGCCACAACGCCGCCCAGGGTGTGCTTGGCGTTCGACCGTGCTTTCTTCGATGATTTCTCTTTACTTCGATTCCATACGCTCATGCGCTTTCTCCAGCGGCGTCGAGCACGCAGCCCGCGCCATGTTGCCTTAATTGCCCGCCAGAACATCAAACCAGCCAAGCCCGAGCACGATAGTCAACAGGCTCAAGATTGTCTCCAGGATTCTACGAATGTCTTCGATCATGGTTTTCTCCTTTGTCGTTTCGGTTTCCATTTCAGTTTAAGCCCGAGCCGCCAACGCCGCCCGAGTAGCCAATCTATGATTTTCATGCCTCAAACTCCAGCCGGCCACTTGTAATTCTATCATACACTTCTTCCAGGGCGCGCGCGTTCGTAATTCCATAATCTCGCGCCATACAATCTGCCATTTTCTGCGCCTCTTCAAGTTTGCCGGGAATAGCAGCGTCGATCTTTGCGCGAATGCTTTTCCTGTATGCCTCATATTTCCCGTTTTGGCATGCCCATCCACCGAATAGGGGTGGTGATGCGATCACGCCGTCCACCGTCGCGCCATCGCTCCCACGTCAAGATGAATAAAGCCGCTCGCGGGGTAGACGCCGATACCGCCGTTTGTGAATGCCTCAATGCGCCCCGCCGCTTCGATGAGACGCTGGATGCTTGGCCCGTGAACGTCCGCCGCCTTGCCTAAGAGGTGCTGGCTGTTCGGAACGCCGCCCACCGCATCATTGTGATGGCGGCACCTGCAACCGCTTGTGAGGTAGATCGGCTCACACAGGTCATCGCGGAGCGCCTGGAGGGCTTGCACGAGCGTAGGGTCCACATCACCGGGGCGGAAGCCGAAACCGCAGCGGCACCCGCAAGCAAATTCGTTGGAGTCGAAGTTCTTGGAGAGCTTCATGATACCGCCTCCACCCGCTCGGCCTGCTGGGCCTGGTGCTCTTCGAGCGTGGGGATCTTCATGACCTCGGGCCAGCCTGCGTCAGCGATGTCGGCGGCAAGCATGCAAGCCCTACCCCTTCGCCGGGTTGTCACTGAGGAGTGCCCCGCGCCGCCGAAGGTATGGATTATCGGCGAGCCCTCCATTCCACTGCTATGCCTACGGAAACTTATGGTTGCAAAATCGAGCTGAAAGCCCAACTCAGAAATCCTAACTTCGTGCTCTTGCCCGCATATCTCGTCGGTTGTTATCCGGGTCGCCACTATCCCGCTATTGCCGCACATAGCCTTCCTTTCTGTTGTAGATATTCGCCGGTCTCTCCCGGTGGTCCGCGCCGTTCTGCTGGACTCATGACTCCAGGCGCAATCATGCCGCTTTTACAATCGTCCCAGCTTGCCCGCGTTTACCTTGCCCGGATGCTCCCGCGAAGGCCGTCATCTAATCTCAGCTGCCGGGGCCTTTAATATGGTTTCCCTCGTGGGGAAAGGATTCAAATAGGGTGGCAACGTGTAGGGCTTTCACCTACGCTGTTCGCGCACAGTGGATCACTCAAGAACCGCCGCTACGCAGGATTGGCTGCTTACACAATCAACGCTGCCATAGACCATCGTATATACTGCTTCATATCTATACCCCCGGCCTTGGTATTTGTTCATCATCACTATCTTCTAATATATTTTCTTTAGGACCACGGCCCACTTCGCCACTGATTACCCCATTAAAAAAGGCGGTAATTTGTTTTGCATATTTTTCTGGATTGTAAAAAATTGAATCATAATGGCGACGCCCATTAGTTACCCACAATCGCTTATAACCTCGTGCACCTTGATAAATATTACGAACTGCGTCTACTGGTACCCGCTTATCTTCTTTGCAATGAATAAACAAGCACGGTACATCTACCAGTTTGATAGACTCTGCCGGGCTGAATCGATAGATATACGTTTGAATATTTTTTGCATCCATATGCCCCACCGTTTTGAGCACAAACTTTACAAACTCTTGTACATACGGATGAAAAACATATTTTTCTAATAAATGTTTTCCCGGCATATCAAATTCATAGCCAAGCACACTAAATTTAATACCTGCTAATGCTTTTTTAACTACGTTTTCACTTGAATCAAACGGACAATCTAAAATCATTGCTTTAAAAAGATCCGGTCGTTTTGCTTGTGCCTCAATAGAAGCAGCTGCTCCCATTGAAAACCCATATACAAATACCGGTAGTTTTTTCAGGTCGGGGTGTTTTTTTACATACTCTGCGGCTGCAATCACATCAAACGCTTCATCCCGCCCAAAGGTGCAGCATTGCCCTTTCGAGTTTTCTCCATGTGCACGAAAGTCAAAAGATAAGAAATTATATTTTCCTTGAGGAAACAGTTGACGCACAAAACCCACATCAAACTTATCGCACATAAATCCATGGCAGATTACCACCGTTGCACGAGCTCCCGGATAGCGTATTAAAATTCCTTTGCGAGCAATTTTATCATGACTATCTTGAGATGCCTGTGAATGAATAGTAATTTTTTCAGTAGTAGACGATGTATCCGGTTGAAGTTGATGTACATAATTGCCATATGCATACAAATGGCGCACCGGCGCTAATTGATCAAAAAACGTCCCTATCCCATTGAGAGACAGTGAGCTCAAAATCAAAAAAATGTACCCGATGCGAATCATAGCGCACCACTCCCTTTTTGCCGTTAAATAGGATAGTTCCTCACTATCAATCGTAGCAAAAAAGCGTTTCTAATTGCAATATATTGGGTGGTTTTTCCTTGATATTAAGGCTTTGAAGAAATAGCCTCTACTTCGATATGAATTGATCCAGAAAGGTGCCAAATTCTTTTCTACCCATAGTATTAGAATAGCGTGCCACCAGGCTCCCATCGATAAATACCAATAAACAGGG
>SDBT01008835.1_pt1 | contig 16402 bp, 13 predicted proteins | sample 2277101 | NCBI WGS metagenome assembly SDBT01 (sample SAMN10404973, study PRJNA504765) | marine sediment metagenome | isolation source: marine sediment core GS10_PC15, 103 cmbsf | place: Arctic Ocean: Southern Knipovich Ridge | collected 2010 | reverse complement strand
GGTATCCAAGCAAGTGTCATAGCACCAGCAGTAACCATTGGGCCAACTTTAGCGGATAAAATAAACATAGCTGCTATAGTAGCAGGCCCTGCTAAGCCTGGTATTGCAAGTGGTATAATAAAAGGTTCATTGCCATGTAAATCTTTTTTATTTGCATGCTCTAGTTTTGGAAAGATCATATTTAAAGCTATAATGATTAGTAAAAGACCTCCTCCAATACTTATTGTAGAGGTAGAGATTTGAAGAGCTTGAAGCATGCTTTTTCCGAAAAAAGCAAAACAAAGCATAACAAAAAGAGCAATTAGAAGTTCTCTAATTATAATTTTAATTTGTCTTTTGTGGCTATATCGGGCTAGAAGAGATACAAAAATTGGGATTGCACCAATAGAATTAAAGACGAAAAATATATAGATTGCAGATTGAATAAAAGACATTTTCTCAGGAGTCACTAAGATACTCATTTTGATATAACCTCATTATTTTTTTTAATGTTTTGATACATTAGGTATTATAAGCATCTTTTGTTTTTTTTTTCATGCTGTTTTTTTTGATTTTTGGTATATTTTATACAAAATTTAGATTTGTATCTTAAGGATTTTATGAAAAAAAGATTTAACATTTTGACAATTGGCTGCAAAGCTAATCAATATGAATCTCAAGCTTTTTCAGATCAGTTAAAAACCCTTGGATTGATTTTGGCAAATAAAGATGATAATGCAGATATTTGTATAGTAAATGCTTGCTCAGTTACAAGTAGCGCTGATAAAAAATCTATAGATGCAATAAAATATTTTAAAAAGAAAAATAAAAATGCAAAATTTTATTTTACAGGATGCATTTCAAAAGATGTCAAAAGTAAGCTAGACGATGATATAATAATTATACCAAATACTCAAAAAGAGAGCTTAGTATCAGAGATTTTTCCAAATAGAATAGTTCCAAAATTTAGAATAAAAAATTTTGATAATCACACAAGAGCATTTGTGAAAATTCAAGATGGATGTGATTCATATTGCAGCTATTGTATAATTCCATTTACAAGAGGAAGATCTAGATCTAGAAAAGCAGAAGATATTTTAAATGAGATATTAAAGCTCTCAGATAACGGATATAAAGAAATAGTTTTAACAGGTATTAATTTAGGGGAATATGCATCAGATATATCTTTTGCAGATCTTTTAAAAGAGATTCATAAGATTGAAGATATAAAAAGAATCAAATTATCATCTATTCATCCTCAAGACATTACAGATGAGCTAATCGATATTTTGATAAATTTTGAAAAAATGAGTAAATATCTTCATATCTCACTTCAATCTGGATCTAATAAAATCTTAAAAAAAATGAGAAGAAAATATACAACTGAAATATTTTTAGAAAAAGTAAAAAAGCTAACATCTTTAAATCCAGATTTTACTTTTATGACTGATTTAATAGTTGGCTTTCCTTCTGAGACAAATGAAGATGTTGAAGATACTATAAAAATCATTAAAGAAGCTGAGTTTACAAAAGTTCATCTATTTCCCTACTCTAAAAGGCCGGATACTTTAGCCGCAAAATTTTTAGATCAAGTAGATAAAAGTGTTGTAGATGAAAGAAAAAGAAAATTATCTTTCATAGCAAATGAAATAGCTTATAAAAAAAGAGAAAAATTTATTAATAGAGAAATGAAAGTTTTATTAGAGAACATAAAAGATGATTATTTTGTTGGATCAACTTTGAACAATCTAATAGTTAATGTACCTAAATGTGAAAAAATATCTTCTAATGATATTTTAAATGTAAAACTTGTAAAAAATATGAGAAGATATATTTTAGGAGATTTATGCAAATAAGAATTAAACAAAAGTTCAATATAATATCACACAAGATAGGGACAAAATTTTTGATTGTAAATTCCTCATATTTTGTTCAAATATTTCCTGGTCAGTTGCATTTTAAAGATTTGAATTCTAATAAAAGTTTCAAAGTTTTTTTAGACTTTATTGGTCCTATAAAAAAATTCACGATTTTTCAGAATTTACAAAATGGCAATCTAAAGGTTTCTTTTCACTCTGAAGAAGGGTTTTTATCCTATAAAATATTTAATGAAAATAATACTTGCTCTATCCAATTTGAAAGACTACCTCTAGATGAGATTTCAGTTAAGATAGATAAAGCAAAAAAAATAAAAGAAAAAGAAATTTTAAATCTTCCAATAAAAATATCTTATACAAAAAAGCCAGAAGAATTTTTGTTTTTAGGTATTCATAAAAAACAAGATTTAGCTCTTATTCATAAAAGAGAAAATCTTACGGAATTTTTACCGTTTTTATTTTTATATTCGCAATTTTTTAAAGATATACAAACAAAAAAATGTCTAAGAGACAATTGCTTAGTTAGAGATTTAGCTGAGAAAATTCAGAATAAAAAAAGATCTGAAATTGAAGATCAATTTATAAAAGTTTATAAAGCTCATTTTTTTGATTGTTTTATACCAAGAGTAAATGATGAAGATTTTCAAAATATTATTCCAATAGTTGTTGAAAAAGAAGCTTATCCTCTGCATATTTTAAGAAAGCTTTTTTATATAATTAAATCTATTTTAATAAATCAAAAGTTAGATGAGATATCTTTTTTACCATCTTTGCCTATAACGTTTCATTCAGGCAAAGCTTTAAATATAACTCTTCCAATAGGTTCTTTTGATATCGAATGGTCAAAAAAACTTATAAAAAAACTTATTTTTAGACCTAAAAAAGATGTTAAATTGAAGTTTTGTTTTCAATCAAAAATCAATGATTATCGTTTAAGAAGATTTCTCAAAGAAAAGGGCAAATTTTTTAAAAATAAAGATTTTTTATCTTTTGAGAAAAATAAAACTTATTATTTTGATAAATTTCAAAAATAATTTTATTTTAAATAAAAACTTTTTCACATATAAAATTGAAAAACAATTTTTATTTTTGTACCCTCAAGAAAAACCAAATATTTAATCCATGCTAGAGCATCTAGATCTTTTATTAGAAAAAAAACATCCTGATCCACATTCATTTTTAGGACTTCATGAAAGTGTAATTCGTATTTTTAGACCTAATCAAAAAGAGCTATTTTTAGAAGTTAAAAACAAAAAGATAAAAGCAAAAAACATTGATAAAAGAGGGCTTTTTGAGCATAGATTAGAAGAATCAATTAATAGTATAGATTATAAAATACATACACCAAATAAATCTCTTATTCATGATCCTTATGCATTTGAAACAACTCTAGAAGATGAAGATATTCAAAAATTTTTAGATGGAAGTCATTTTACTCTTTATAAAATTTTGGGGGCTCATAAAAAAATTATAAATGGTATCGAAGGTGTTGAATTTAGCGTTTTTGCTCCAAATGCAAAAGGAGTCTTAGTTATTGGAGATTTTAATGAGTTTGATGGAAAAATAAACCCACTGAAAAATGTAAAAGATTCAGGGATTTGGCAGATATTTATACCCAATGTTAATTGGGGATCTTTATATAAATTTGAAATAACAACTAATTTTGATGAAATTTTAGTAAAAACAGATCCCTTTGCTTTTTTTACTGAGCTTAGACCCCACAATAGCTCAATTGTATCAAATGTTGATGGTTTTAAGTGGAAAGATGAAGATTGGTTAAATAAAAGAAAAAACAGTAGTTTGAATGAATCTACAAAGTTTAATAAACCAATCAACATTTATGAAGTTCATCTGCAGTCATGGGTTAAAGGAAAAGATTTTTTCTTAAATTATAAGGAGTTAGCGCATAGACTTGCTCCCTATCTAAAAGAGATGGGATTTAATTATATTGAGCTTATGCCAATAATGGAACATCCATTAGATGATTCCTGGGGTTATCAAGTTAGTGGGTTTTTTGCTGTAACTTCTAGATATGGAACTATTCAAGATTTTCAGTATTTTGTAAATTACATGCATAAAAATAATATTGGAGTTGTTTTAGATTGGGTGTCTGCTCATTTTCCAAAAGATAACTTTGCTTTAAATAAGTTCGATGGAACATTTTTATTTGAGCATGAAGATAAAGATATGAGAGAGCACCCTCACTGGAAGACATCAATTTTTGATTATGAAAAAAAAGCAATTCAAAATTTTTTAATCGCTAGTGCTCTTTTTTATTTAGATAAATACCATATAGATGGACTAAGAGTAGATGCAGTCTCATCTATGCTATATTTAGATTTCGGGAAAGAAAAAGGTAAATACAAGCCAAATAAGTTTGGAGATAATAAAAATTTAGAAGCTACCCAATTTATAAAAAAATTAAATGAAAAAGTACATGAAAAATTTTCTGATGTATTAATGATAGCTGAAGAGGCTACAGCTTATAAGGGAATTACTGATAAAAAAAGTTTAGGTTTTGATTTTAAATGGAATATGGGATGGATGACAGATACCTTGAAATATTTTCAAACTCCCATAGAAAAAAGAGAAAAGAATCAAAATGATCTGACATTTTCTATAATGTATTCATTTAATGAAAAATTTATTCTGCCGTTTTCTCATGATGAAGTTGTTCATGAGAAAAAATCTTTATTTGATAAGATGAAAGGGGAAAATATTTTTGAGAAATTTGCAAATTATAGGCTTTTATATAGCTATATGATTTGCCATCCTGGAAAAAAACTCTCTTTTATGGGTTTTGAGATAGCTCAAATAAAAGAGTGGGATAATTTTGCAACATTGAGCTGGGAGCTTTTAAAAAATCCTCTACATAAAAAATATCAAGATTTTGTAAAAGATATAAACCATGTATATCTTAAGAAAGAGGCTTTATTTGAAGATGATTTTTCATTTGATGGATTTAAATGGGTTGATATAACAGATAAGAAAAATTCAATAATTTCTTATTTAAGAATATCAAAAAAATCAAAGCTACTTTGTCTCCATAACTTTTCTGAAAATTTTTTAAATAACTATTTTATAAAACTAAAGAAACTAAAAAAAGCGAAATTAATTTTTAATACTAATTTAGAAAAATATGCAGGATCTGAAAAAGAGCTAGAAACTGTAAAAATATCATCAAATGGGTTATACTTAAATATAGCGGCTTTTACAACTTTGATTTTTGAGGTTCAAATTGACTTATAGGAAAATAAAAGATCAAAAAGATTATATAAATCTTGTGCTGGAGCTTATCGAACATGATAAGCACTACTATTTGGAGGCTAAACCTGTAATTTCAGATTACGAATACGATCAGTTAATTAAAGAACTTCAAGTATTTGAAAAAGAAAATTCTGATCTTATTCATCCAAATTCACCCACACTCAGAATTGGAGAAGTTTTAACTCAAGGTTTTAAGCATTTAGCTCATTTATCTCCTATGATGTCTCTAGCTAATGCCTATTCAAAAGATGAGCTAAAAGACTTTCTTAAAAGGATATATAAGCTTTTAGAAAAAGAGGATGTTAAATTCTGCTCTGAGCTAAAAATGGATGGAACAGCAATATCTATTAGATATGAAAAAGGACATCTTACAAAAGCGCTAACTAGAGGCAATGGCAAAATCGGTGATGATGTAACTACAAACATAAAAACAATAAAAACACTTCCTTTAAAACTTCATGGGAAAAACATTCCAGGTCTCATTGAAGTTAGAGGCGAGGTTTTTATGCATAAAAATATTTTTAAAAAGCTAAATGAAAATAGAGAAAATGAAGGGTTAGATGTTTTTGCAAATCCAAGAAATGCAGCAGCAGGCTCTTTAAAACTTTTAGATCCAAAAGAGGTTTCAAAAAGACATTTAGATGTTATTTGCTATGGAATAGCAAATGCTGAAGAATTTGTATTATCTCAATTTGAAATGCATGGTTTTTTAAAAGGATTCGGACTGCCAATTTCTTCAGAAAAACATTTCAAGTTATGTAAAAACTTAGATGATATTTTATCTTTTGCAAATAAAATAGAACATTTAAGAGAAAAGCTCTCTTTTGAAATCGATGGTATCGTTATAAAAGTAGATGATGTAAAAAATCATAAATCACTTGGATTTACTGGGAAATCTCCTAGATATGCTGTAGCTTATAAATTTGCAGCAGAGCAAGCCATTACTACTATAAAAGATATTACCATTCAAATTGGAAGAACAGGCATTTTAACGCCTGTAGCTGAGCTAGAGCCTGTGTTTTTAGCAGGATCTACAATTTCGAGAGCTACTCTTCACAATATTGATGAGATTCAAAGAAAAGATATTAGAATTACAGATGCTGTTGTTATAGAAAAAGGTGGCGATGTCATTCCAAAAGTTGTAAGCGTTGATTTTACTAAAAGAAAAAAGCAAGCTATAAAATTTGAGATGCCAAAAAAATGTCCTATCTGCTCATCTGATGTAATAAACATAAAAGGAGAAGTTGCTCATCGCTGCACTAACCTTAGCTGCAAAGGTCAAAATCTTAGAAGTCTTATTTATTTTGCTGCAAAAAATGCGATGGATATCGAGCATTTAGGCGCAAAAGTTATGCAAACTCTACTTGAAATGGGATTTGTATCAAAACCCTCTGATATTTATCTTTTAAATGAAGAGATGCTCTCTAAAGTAGAAGGATTTAAAGAAAAATCAATAAAAAATCTATTAAATAGTATTGAAAAATCAAAAAAATGTCCATTTTCAAGATTCATAATGGCACTTGGTATTAAATATGTAGGATCAGAGACAGCCGATCTTTTAGCTGCCCATGCAAAAGATATAAAAAAACTTCAAAAGATTACTAAAGAAGAGCTTTTAAATATCGAAGGAATAGGCGATATTGCAGCGAGCTCAATAATTGAGTATTTTGAAGATCAAAATAATTTAGATGAGATAGATAAACTTTTATCTTTAGGCGTTTCTCCTAAAAAGCCTAAAGAGACAAAAAAAGATCCACTATTTTTTAATAAATCCTTTGTTTTAACAGGTTCTTTAGAAAAATATACAAGATCTCAAGCTCAAAATCTTATAAAAGAAAGAGGGGGAAAAACATCTAGCTCTGTTAGCAAAAATACAGACTATGTTTTAGTAGGATCAGAGCCTGGCTCGAAATTTGATAAAGCTAAAAAACTAGGTATAAAAACTCTCATGGAAGATGAGTTTTCAGCCATGCTCTAGCTCTATTTACAAAATTTTTAAAAGCCTTGGTAGCATTTGTAACTTTATTTGGGATTTGATGGCCTATCATAATGCTAATAGTAACATATGCAATTAGTTTTAGAAAAATAGTTGAAATGCTTTTTACTGTTTGATATGCCTCTTTATATTTACCATTTTCAATATATTTGATAGCGATAGATTCTAGCATATAATCACTGTTTGATAAACGTGTTTTAGTTGAAACGATTCTTTTAGCTTCATTTAAATTAGAATCTAAATAACTTCTATTAATGTAGGCATCAGCAATGCTTGCAAAGTTATTTTCTTGCAAATGAATTGAGATATTTGAAAGTCTATCAGCTGCATACTCAGCCATCTGAAGATTATCAAAATTAAGAGACAGTCTTAAGATAGTTTTTAATAATTCATTTTTTTCTCGAGATGGAAACCTTGAATCATACCAATTTATTTTATAGATAATTCTAATTGCATTTTGTAAATTAGAGCTTGAATAGGGTCTATTTATGTAAGCTTTTATAATTTTTTTTAAGTAAAAATCTTTTCTGCTATCAAAGAAATCAAAAGCAAAACCTCTATCAACGATACTTTCTGCTCTCTCTAAATTATCATCTCTTAAGCAAGAGGTTAAAACTGATTCAACATTAAATATTTCATCAAATGTTTGATCTGGATTAGTTGTAGCGCTATTGAAACGCTTTTTTATACTTTCTAAAGTACTTTGAGGTGGTAAAACGCGCTTGTCTCTAACATGTAAATAGCTAGGCTCTTCCTCTAATTCTTTTTTAACCTTTTCAAAATACTTTTTATTTGCTTCACTTGCTTTTATAAATTGTTCTTTGATTTTTTTTTCCATATCTTGGTCATATGTAACTTTATTTATAGTTTGTCTGCAAATAGGGCAGGTTGTGTTAGTAGTACGCCAAGATGCTAAAGCTAGATTTTCAAAAACATGGCCATTAAAGCTTGATTCAGAAAATAGGGCATAATAAATGCGTTTAAAAATATTGCCAGTATTAGAGCCTTTGCAATCTGTTTTTACAGGCTCTGCCATTAACTCTAATGTTAGGGAGCATTGAAAATGATTAGGAATAACTACGCTTGAAGCGTTTGCCATATTAACTCCTGCTTTTTTGTCTTCGGTTAGCTATAGCTCTAAATGTTGTTAGCAAATAATTTAATCCAAAATAAGCTAATTTAAAAGGTGTTATAAAAATTTTAAAAAGTCCAATTAGTAAAAATTTACCAGTAATTTTAATATGCAAGCCAAGCCGTTTTTTAAATGTAGATACCTTTGTGATTGCAATAAATGCTTTTAGATAGGCTTTATTTATCTCAGCTTTTTTTGCTATAAAAGTATATGTTGAGTCTCTTGCATCTGTGTTAACTATTTTACTTGCTGCAATTAAAGCTTTTTGAAAATTTACATTAGTGAAATTTCTCTGTAGGTAGAGCTCAGCAATTTTTTTGCTGTTTTGATCTTTAGGAGTAATCGATAAGATAGAGTTATTTAGATTTAGAGCTTTTTCTAGTTGGAAATTTAATATATATTCATCAATTGCTTTTATTAAAATGCTTTGCTGAGTTGAAAAGTCACGAATTAAAGTATTAGCTATTTTAATAGCATTTTGAATTTTTGTTTCATCTTTAGTGCGTGAATAAATAATTAGATATTGCTCAGCGATATCTTTGTTGTTTTGCTCTTTAGTGATAGTCAATAAGATAGAGTTATTTAGAGTTAGAGCCTTTTCTAGTTTTAAATTTAATATATATTCATTAATTGCTCTGTTTAAAAGGCTTTGATAAATATAAGAATCACTAATTATAGTATTAGCTATTCTTATAGCATTTTGAATATTTGTTTCATCTTTAGTGCGTGAATAAATAATTAGATATTTTTTTGCAATTTTTTCTAAAGCCCTATTTTTTTGTGAGCTATCAGAGATTAGAAGAGCTGCTTTTTCTGCAAAAACTAAATGTTCATTGTATAAAAATGCAATTTGAACGATTTTATAATAAAGATCATTTTTCATTTGAGGATCTGTAATTTTTGAAGCAAAATTTTCTGCTTTTTGTAAATCTAAAAGAGATCTACCTACATAAGCTAAGGAAAATCTGGAAAGATATTTTTCCGATATTTCTTTATAACTTTTATTTTTAAAAGAAGTGGATGTTATCCCATCTGCTTCTCTTTCTGCTAAAGCTAAATTACCATATCTAATGTGTTGTAAAACTCTATTATATCTACCTATCTGAGTTACTACAGGTGGATGGCTCTCTCTAAAAAGAGGATGATGAGAATCAAAAGAGGGGTGTTCAAATAGATCATGAGTAGCTAAGCTACTAGAGGCGCTAGAAGATCCTGCTACTTGAGCTAGGTCTCTTGAGGAGACATGGGGGTGGATATTTTGATCTGACTTTTTAGGGTATAATTCTTTAACTGTTTTTTTCGCTTCTTCAAAACGCTTTTTGTGAGCTTCACTTAAAGATGTAAATTGTTTTATTTCTTCTGTTAGTGCTATAGCTGGGATAATTTTTGTGATTTTCTTATTACAAAGAGGGCAGGTTGAATTACACTTAAGAAGCCAAGCTTTTAGAGCTCGTTTTTCAAAGAAATGACCCTTGCAAGAAGTTCCTGAAGGCTCTCTTGTGACTCTGCCACTTAAAGAGCTAGTAGATTCTTTTGGGTTTTCTTCTAGGCAGTTTGCTCTAACAGGCTTTGTCATGATATCACAAGTTATGGGACATTCATATGCTTGTGATGCTTCTGAAATAATTATATTTGTCATAAGTTAAACTTTTTTTTTTTGATTTGAAAGAATAAAAAATTTTTATTATTTTTGCAAATGTTTAAAATATTTAAGCAAAAATAAGCAAGTATTATCTGATGATCAAAAGATTTTAAAAGTGTCTTAAGGTTATTTTAATAATTTAAGTGTTTCAGCGATAATTTTACGAATAGCTATAATTTTGTGAGATATCTTTCTTAAAAAACCATTAAAACCTGAATAATAGATTCTATAAGAATCCGGATGGCTTGGAATTGGTTTTTTTTTAGCTAAGTGACGATAAAATTTCTTATCGGTAAGAGGATCTATAAGTATTCGGAGTTTATTTAATATTTTATTAGCCAAAATGGTTATGGTTTCAATAACGGAGTAGTTATTTATAGATGAGGGTAAAATTTTATGTATTTTATTTTTAATAGATTTAAACGGCCATAAAATAGCTTTTACAAAAGATGAAAGTGCGTGAATACTAACAGCAGATATAATAAATAAACGTAAAAAAAATCTAGCTTTAGAAAAAGAGATTTTTTTAACAGTTTCAAAAGCTTTTGTAAATTTTTTCTGGTTCGAATAGATGTATGCAATCTTTTTTATGAAAAAATCTTTAAATGATTTTTTAGAAATTTTAGCTATAATTCTTTTCAAAGTTTCAAGAGCAGACAAGTCTTCTTTAGCTTTTTTTAAGTGTTTTTTAGCTACAAATTTATAATAGAGATCTTTCCAAGGATCATCTTGATCTAGCCTATCAGTTGCTTTTTCTGTTAAATCTAATGCTTGTCTTTCTAGTGAAATAGATGCGATGTCATGTAGTATCCCTTGGTGAGTTTTTGGTAAAACAGCTCTATCTCGAAAAAGTAAAGGAAGACCTATAAATAGTTTATAAACTTTACTGTTATTAATAGCCTCTGCTCGCTTTTCATAAATAGCTTTATTCTCTTCGCTTACTTTAACAAATTCTCTTAGAATTTTTCGTGCAAGATTTACATCATTTATAGCTTTCTCAATTCTTCTATGGCAAATTGGGCAGAATCTACTTATTCTTAAGATTTCAATAAGCTGGATTTTTTCAAATACATGTAAGCAGTTAATTTTAATTGGATGAATCAATAATTCATGGCTAAAAGCGCATTTAAATTCTTCTCTAATAGAGATCTCACGCTGCTGGAAGGGAAAAGAGCTATTATCTGAAGTTATAGCTGATAAACAGGTCATAAGCTTATTTTTTTCCTTTTATGGCAAGAAAACACTTTCCTTTAAGGAAGGGATGAATTGCCAACCATTAATCTTAATTTAGCTTTCAAATCTTTAATAGATCCATATAATCTTTTTAAAATAAATAAAAAGCCATGGCATGTAACTATTAAACTAATAAATATGTAAGCTGAGGACCTAAAAAAATAGTTGGGAATGTTTTTAACTGATTGAAAGGCTTTTAAATATTCTTTATGTTCTGCATATTTAATTGCAATAATAGGAAAGATTTCACATTTTAAATTTGACTTAGTTATTTTTTTACAAATTCGTATGCTGTCTTCTAGATTTGAGATATTTGTATTTGCTTTTTTTATGAATGCTTTAGCTATTTTTTCATAGCTCTTATCTATATCATCTTGTGATAATAGTCCTTCAATATTAGATACGGATAATGCGTCCGTTATTATTTCTGCGTAAAATAAATTATCAGAATTAATCCACTCTTGAATTTGAGTATAAAGATGAAGAGAATAAGTGGGTAATCTAACTCTTATTCTAGCTCTAGCTCTTCTTCTTAGTATTGAATCAGAACTAGCGGCTGATAAAATATCTGCTTCACTCGTATCATCTGGTTCGCAGCGGGGCTTTGCTTGCTTTAGAAGTTCACATATAAGCTTTTCTCTAACATCATCATAATCTTTATCTTCTTCCAGATATTTTTTTTGATCTTCGAATGTTTGTTTATTTGCATCTGAAACTTTAACAAATAGCTCTTGTATTTTTTTAGCAAGTTCAGTGTCTGGGATTGCTGAAGAAATGGTAGTTCTGCAAATTGGACATTTATTATCATGTTGTAAATGTTTTGCTAATGCTAATCTTTCTATTATATGAATGCAGGTAATTTTGTAGGGTTCAATTAAAACATCTTGAGTAATTGGACAAGTAATATTTTCTATACTTAACTCTGATGTATCCTCTGCAGAAGAAGCTCTTGCTAGAGCAGCCATACTAGTTTCCCTTTTTATATTTAAAGTCTTGCAAATTTATTTTAGAAGAGGATTAATTGCAAGTTTTTTAAGCTGCAAAAATTGATGAGTTGATTTTCATTAAAGAATAGATCATTTTGAGTTTAAAAGATTTTAAAACTCCTAGTTTTATTGAAAAGTTATGACCATTTTTTTTGGGAAAAAGGTGATATTTATATCTAAACTCTTCTAAATCTTTAGATTCGATTTCTAAAAACCAAACTTTTTGAAAACCATTTTGAGTTTGGATGTTTACAGAATATAAATCTTTTATCTTATATTGAAATTTTTCCTCATTTTCTGAAATTGGAAAAACTTCATATTTTTTATATTCTTCTTTTGAGATTATTTCGATATTAAAATCATTTAATTTTTCAACATATGAGGGCAGTTTAGATGAGATTAAATTTATAAATGAGTTATCGATTTTTAAATAAACTGATTTATCTTTTCTTTGTTTTAAAGTTCCAAAAAATCTTAAACTTTTAAGATAATTTATATAAGGATTTTTTTCTTTTGTTAATGGTTCTAAGTTTAAAGAGATAAGCTCATTTGGGAAAATTGTAGAATCAAAAAATATTGCTGGAAGATTTTTATTTAATAATTCTTCTCTATTATTTGAATTAATATAGGGGAAAGTTTCAAAAAAAAGATCCTTAGAATAAGATTTTGTAGATTTTGAGCTTTTTATAGTGTTTTTAAGCTCGATATCTTGAAAATGAGAAAATGTGATATTTTTAACATTTATTCTAATCGGCTTAATCAGTTGCTTAAATGAGCCAATTTTTAAAGTCTTGTTAAAAAAATCTTCTTTCATGATTAATGTAATTGCAATGTTTTTATGTTAATAAAATTTAATTATTCAAATTATAACATTTAATATAGATAATATCAATGATATTTAGGGGCTTATATCAATTCCCCTATAAGCGTTTGATGGCTAAAGTTTTTAATATCAACTATTTGAAGAGAGCCTATGAGCTTTGGATCTGCTGCAAACAGGACTTTTTCAAAAGTCCGAGTCCTACCTTTTAAAGATTTTTTATCTTTATTTAGCCTTTCTACTAAAACCTCTTGTTTAGTGCCGATTAGCTTGTCATATTTAGTTTTTAGGTTTTTATGAAAAAGTTTTAATAACTTTTGAAGCCTTTGTTGTTTTAGAGTATTTGAAATATTATCGTCATATCTGGAAGCTAGAGTGTTTTGCCTAGGGCTATATGCAAATATAAAAGCTGTATCGAATTTAATTTCATCAAACAATTTATATGTTTCATCAAAATCTTCATCTGATTCATTAGGGAATCCAACTATTATATCTGTGCCTATCGTTACATTGGGGATTAAACTCTTCAAAAAATTTATTTTTTCTAAATAGTGCTCTTTTGTATAGGTTCTTCTCATAGCTTTCAAAATTTTATTAGAGCCTGCTTGCATAGGAAAGTGAACGAACTCACAAACTTTTTTTAAATCTCTAAGAGCTAACATTAAATCTTTAGTAATATCTTTTGGGTGAGAGGTCATAAATCTGATTCTTTCTATGCCATCTACTTTATCTAGCATATATAAAAGATCTGGAAATAAAATTTTTGAATTAGGTTTATCTAAACCATAAGAGTTGACGTTTTGACCAAGAAGGGTGATCTCTTTTATGCCTTGGTTAGCTAGGTGCGAAGCTTCTTTTATAATGCTATTAGAGTCTCTAGAGACCTCTCTTCCTCTTGTTTGAGGAACTATGCAATATGAGCAAAAATTATTGCATCCTCTTATAATAGATATTGAAGCTTTTATTTTATTTTCTCTTTTAGCAAAGAAATTCTCTATTCCAATTTCGTAGTTTAAATCTATTTTTTTCTCTTGAGTATTTTTTTGTATGATATCATCTAAAATTTTATTTATATCTAAAAGATTATTTGTTCCGAGTATAAAGTCTAGATGTGGGAATTTTTTTAAAAGTTTATCTTTTTGGTTCATTGCCATACAGCCACATACACCAATTATTTTATCTTTTTTATCCTTTTTATATTCGAAGAGTTTGCCTAGGACTTTTTTTTCAGAAAGATCCCTTATAGAGCAGGTATTTAAAATAATTATATCTGCTTCTTCTTCTTCACTTACTTTTTTTAAATTTCTCATCTCTAGCTGCGTTGAAATAATTTCTGAGTCTAGCTCATTCATTTGGCAACCGTAGGTACGTATATAAAAAGTATTTAAAATTTTCATAGATAAGTTCTATTTGAATTTGCTTGCTAAAAGCTTAAATGAATAGCTAACTTTTTACAAGAGACATCTCTAAATTAAAAAAAATATTTTTTTATATTAAAAAAAGCTTGGCAAAAAAAGAGTAATAAAGATATTCTTATGTTCATAGTTATGTTAAATATTAGTGTAAATAAAAAATATGAATAAAACAAAGTTTATCAAAAAAGAAGAAGCTCTAAAAGAGAGAAAATGCTACCTGTTTGACGCTACAGATAAAACGCTCGGTAGATTTGCATCTGAGATTGCTAAAATTTTAAGAGGAAAACATAAACCTAGCTACACACCAAATGCTGATACAGGAGATGCTGTTATTGTTATAAATGCAGAAAAGATCAAGGTAACAGGCAATAAAGCTGCTAGAAAAGTTTATAGAAGACATACAGGTTGGCTCGGCGGCCTTAGAGAGACTCCATATAGAGTGATGTTAAAAAAGAAGCCAGAACATATATTGATGCATGCTGTAAAGGGTATGCTGCCTATAAAAACTACTTTGGCAAGAGCTCAACTTAAAAAATTACATATTTTTATTGGTGAAAAACACAATATGCATGCTCAAAAACCTATAGCTGTAAATATATAGAGGACAAATGGCAAAGAAACAACAAATTAAAGAGTTTATTGGAGTTGGTAGACGTAAAAAAGCAGTCGCATCAGTAAGAGTTAGAAAAGGCAAAGGTAAAATTGATATAAATGGAAAAAAATTCGAAGATTATTTTCCTTTAGTCTTTCAAAGAGATACAATATTATCGCCATTAACAAAGTTCGAACTAATTGGCAAATATGATTTAATAGTTCGAGCAAAAGGTGGTGGCCTCCAAGCCCAAGCAATAGCTACAAGGCTTGGAATAGCAAGAGCTTTAGTTTTGGAAAATGAAGACTATAGAGGTTCATTAAAGGAACTTGGATATCTTACAAGAGATCCTCGTAAAAAAGAGCGCAAGAAATATGGCCTCGCGGGCGCTAGAAAGAGTTTTCAGTTTTCTAAACGATAAAAATTTTCTTCCTCCTTGTTTATCTAAGGGTCTTTGGGAATTCTTCCCAAAGGCCTTTTTTTTATTTCCCAAAGGTTTTTTTTAAATATCTCAATTTTTAGTTGACCCAAATTAAGAGTTATTCATATTAATAAAATTAATAGAGGGGAATTATTTTGTTTATTATCCATAAAGATAGGCAAGGAAAGCCTGTATCTGAGACAGCCATAGATAACCAAAAACTAGAGATATTTGACGAGAATATGTCTTTAGGTGAAGTTATTTTTGGAGGTAGGATTTTAAATTTGGTAAATGACATAGCAAGAAAAGTAGCGACTCAACATGCTGAAATTCTTTGCTTTACTATTGGAATTGATTTTATTAGATATTTCTCTCCTATAAAAATAGGAGATATCTTGATCTGTAAATCTCAGGTAAATCATGTCTGGGATGATATGATAGAGGTTGGAGTAAAGGTTATCGCTGAAGATTTTAGATCTTTAGAGAAAAAACATATCTTATCTGCATACTTTATTTTTAAAGCTGATGAATCTGAAAAAGCTGTTCCTTTAGTAATTCCATATACTTTAGAAGAGAAAAGAAGATTTCTAGATGCTGAAACCAGGAAAAATATCAGACAAAAAAGAAAGAGTTTTGACTGATAAACTTAAGTTTCGAGTCTTCTATATCTTATAAAAATCAAATCACCAAGATATTTCTTTTAAGATTTGCTCTATTTTTAGATAAATCTAAAAATTACTGCTCTTTTTTGCTGCTTTGTTGGTGAGTCAGAGCTCTTTCTAATCTGGTATACGTTCTGCTTATTTTTCCACAGAATATTGCAGGTACAAAAGTAATAGTTGCAACAATAAAACTAACTAACATTACTTCTGCTTTAGTATAGCGAGAATAATGCCTCACCGGTTCATTCCAAGTTGCCTTTATAGTATTTTAATTTTTAATTGATAGATGTTATCCTTTATTTTTTTTAAATAAAGGAGTCAACAAATGGCTAGACCTTATTCACAAGATCTCAGAAAAAAAGTTTTAAAATATTTAGAAA
>SDBT01008834.1_pt1 | contig 16404 bp, 13 predicted proteins | sample 2277101 | NCBI WGS metagenome assembly SDBT01 (sample SAMN10404973, study PRJNA504765) | marine sediment metagenome | isolation source: marine sediment core GS10_PC15, 103 cmbsf | place: Arctic Ocean: Southern Knipovich Ridge | collected 2010 | reverse complement strand
TCTATAACCCGCAAGCCAAACTGCCGAGCTAGGTCAAGATATCTCCCTCTTTGTTCACGAAAATAAATGATGTCCAATTCGTTTGCCCGAAGCATGGCTGTATCCGGCGAGAGATCTAGAACGAAAGTGATATCCGGTTTGGGAATAATATGTTTGTAAAAACGCTCAGCGCGTCTGGATGAATAACCATAGTAATCGAAATTTATAGCTAAATCATAGAAATAGCGGTCCGAAATAACATAATATCCAAAGAGTAATTTAGGCCTTATGTATATAAGATAGTAAAGTAGATTATCTAACACTACCAAGTATGGCCACTGGCAGGCAAGAAAAGTTTTTTTTCCTGTAAAAAGAAAAGGGTTTTGCTTTTTATCAGAACTTCTTTTTAGAAATTTCATCGCTATTCGAGCAGCATCCACAAATGGCTTCAATAAGAAATAACGGAAAGGCTGTATTACGCAAACTTTTGATCCTTGTTTGCGCAAGGAAACAGCTAAAAGTTGGGAAATCGCTGTCTTACCTGCCCCATCTAATCCAATTAGTGCAATTAACATCTCTTCTCCAGTAAGTTATTACTGTGAAAGATCATGTTATCGAACTATCTGTTCTTCCATAACGCAAAAGATTAATCAAAGTACGAATGTCTGCACACAGTTGTTTCCAAGAACGCACGCTAAAAAAGAATCGACGGATCAAAAAAGAAGGACGTAAGTAAAATTTGTAATAGGCCTTACGGCGCATTTTGTAAATATAATCTTTGCTCAAACCCTGAGGTACATATATGGGCCATACCCCTCGAAAGCCCTGTCCAAGCCTGCCAGTTACATACTGATCAATAATATCAGGTTTTAACTGACTTTCCTCTATAGCTCTCACAAATAGCCTTGATCCAGGCATAGGTACTGTAAGGTGCACTCCAATAATATCCGGTTTGAATCGTTGACCACATTGAACAGTTTTTTCAATGTCCTCAGTTGTTTCTGTGGGAAAACCTAACATAAGGAAAAAAGATGCTTTAATTCTGTTTTTCCTGCACAACGTGACCGCTTTAGATATTTGTTTATCCTTTATTTTCTTCCCTATGATCTCCATCCTTACTCTTTCACTCCCGGATTCCACACCCAAGGCAATTTCTTCACACCCGGCCTGGGACATTAATCTCAATAGTTCATCATCTACTAAGTCAGCTCTGGTATTGGCTACCCAAGATATCTTAATATTTCTATTAATTACTTGCTGACAAATATCAACCACATGTGTTCTATTAAGAGTAAAGGTATCGTCAATAAAAAGAAAGCGTCCCTGCCAGAGCTTGGAAAGAGTAGCTATTTCTTCTACCACATTCTCTGCAGAGCGATACCTAACTTTATCAGGAATAGCAGGTAAACTACAAAAAATACATTTATATGGACAACCGCGGGAACTTAAAATAAAAGCCCTATTTTCCCTATAGTTGTCTTTTTTTATTAAGCTCCTAGAAGGGAAAGGCAGGATATCTAAGTTCATACAGGCTTCTCCTTTAAATATCCCGGTTATCCTTTCTCCGTTAACGATTCTCTCAACAATTTCTTTGAAAGTGAATTCACCTTCTTGAGTAATGGCAGAATCAAAAAATGGAAAACGGTCAATGATATTTGGATCGGCGCTGACATGAGAACCGCCAAGGCAAATATGGATTTTATTATTATATTTTTCTTTGATAGCTTTGGCTATATCTAGCGCAGCCCGAATACTCGAGGTCAAAGCAGAAATACCGATGACTTTTGGATGTTCCTGATCTATGAATGTGATTATATCCCTCATATCCATGTCCATAGCCCGCACATCTAACAATTTCACCCTAAAACCGTTCTTCTCCAGAAAAGAGGCAATATACATTAAGCCCAGCGGTGGGCACCACTTTTCATCTCCCACAGAATACTTGATTTTGTCCAAAAGTATAGGCGCATTAATAAGAAGCACGTGTAACATTTCTTTTCCCTATTTTATAAACACATCACCTTAATAGTCCTTTTAGACTAGGTGATAACAGTAGAACTTTCACCAAACACAGTCTGTGTATAAATTTTAGCTAAATTTGATACTGCAGAATCTAAGTTATGTTTGTCTTTAATATGAGTTTTGGCAGCATCCCCAATTCTCTTTCTCAACTTCGCATTTTCAGCCAAAGTCTGGATACAATCAGCAAGTTCAGTGGAACAGCCAGCCGTAAACATAAGGCCATTCCTGTTATGGATTATCAACTCATTTATCCCTTCAGTCCGAGAAGCAATTATTGCTTTTCCGCTCACCATCGCTTCTAACAAAGTAACCGGATAAGCAATAGTGCCATGCGATGTCAGCTGAGGTAATACAAAAATATCAGCAATATCCATAAGAGAAGGGACATCAACCAAATCCGTGATAACTTGAAAAGTATGCTTGCAGCACTTCGTGCTTTCTCTAAGGGCGCTTGTCTTTTTAATCCGTTCACTTTTGCCTAAAAACCGTGCGCAAGCAAAAACAAAATGCAACTTGATAGCTTTGGGAATCTTACAACTGGCTTCACTTAAAACAAAGATTCCCTTATGCCGTTCTATAGGACCCAGGTACAATACAATGACCTTATCCCCTGGCAAAGCATATTTTTCTCTGATACAAGCTGAGTCATTGATTTGAGCAAATCGGTTCAATTGTATCCCCAGAGGGAAATAGCTAATCTTATTATTACCCGGCATCAAACGATTTATTTCCTGCTTTATGTGTTTGCTCAAGCAAAGAACTCGGTCAAGATATTTTACTCCTCCTGAAAAACGATATGAGGGAAAAAACCCAAGATTATAGGTGCACAGGGTATGGATAAGCTTAGCTCGACAGAATAGGCCAAGTAAGGCTGTACGATAAAACATAAATGATGATGAGGAAAAATCGTTTATAATATCATAATGGTTACGATATTGAAGACTTAAGGTTTTAAACCAATAAAGTATTCTAGTAATAATAATGTAACCCAAGTGCCAATGTTTTAAAAGAGGGATGTTAATATTGTAAATTTTTACATTATATTCTTTCTCCTGTTTAGTAGCCCAAACAGCCCAATCTCGTGATGTATATTTATCAATAATTGTCAGAATGTGGACTGATATTCCCCTATTTGCTAACTTCTTTAAATGCTCATAAATCAATTCTGTCCCCCGAGCAGCTGGCGGTCCTATTCCATCAATAATATGTAATGTTTTCAAAGTAACCTTATACTGTTTTTTGACCATCATAACTAACTAAAAGTTGATAATACTAAATAATGAGGTTCCTTTCTGCTAACTCCTCTTTTGAATCGTCAAATTTATCTAAAGATTCTTGTTCTTTTGCCCAATTAACAAGATCAGCAGTTCCATCTTCAAACTTTATCTTAGCCTCAAAACCAAGTTTATTCTTTATCCTATTTATATCAGCGTAACAATGCCTTATGTCCCCCTTACGAAATCGATTGATGATTTTAGGTGTAATCTCTATCTTATGCGCCTCAATGAGCTGATAGGCCATATCCAACACGTTTAACCTCTTGCCTGTGCCAACATTAAACACCTCATAATCAGCCTCTTTCTTCTCCATAGCCAGGATAGTAGCTCGTACAACGTCACTTACATGGATAAAATCACGGCTTTGCTTGCCATCTTCAAATATGATAGGTGATTTCTTATGAAGAATTCTGGAGGAAAAAATAGCTGCCACGCCAGTGTAAGGGTTAGATAAAGCTTGTCGGGGCCCGTAAATGTTAAAATAACGCAATGCTACTGTTGGAATTCCATAAGCTCGTCCCACATTTAAACACATTTCCTCTTGACCTCTTTTGGAGATAGCATAGATAGATGTGGGATATAAAGGCTTCTCTTCTGTGGTAGAGACGGGGTTAACATTACTTCCACATCTAGGACACTTCATTTCCCAATCCTTCTTCTCCAGTTGGTGTAAGGATCTTAAAGTAGGATATACCTTATCGCAACTACTGCATTCATATTCACCTTCTCCATACACAGACATCGACGAAGCTACTACTAATTTACTAACATTATGCTTTCCACTAGCTAAAATTTCTAATAGGTTGGCTGTACCTAATGTATTAACTTCCATATACCTATAAATTTGATACATTGACTGACCAACTCCTACGACAGAGGCCTCATGTAAAATAATATCGACATCTTTTAAGGCTTTTCTCATTTCGTTTTCATTTCTGATATCTTCTTTAATAAATTCCGCCCTTTTATTTAAATAATCTGGCACCTTTTGATCCTTACCATGAACTTGGAGCTCTAAATTATCAAAAATTCTAACGTGATAACCTTTCCTAATCAATTCATCCGTTAAATGAGAACCTACAAAACCTGCTCCTCCTGTAATTAATACTTTTTTGCCCATTTGATCTGTCTCCTTTGGTTTACCATTACCTACACCTAAACCTTTTTACAACAAGCTTCAATCTCATAAAAACCACATACAGGAATTTGCAAAAACTGACTAATTTTAAACATAAAGCTATTTTCTACATACATATCACGTACTCTTTGTGGTTTCACCAAATTTAGTTTAATGAACAACCTCACTGCCAACTCTAACAAGGAGTATTTTGTCATATGGCACACAATTTTCTGAATATTAAAGCCGTTTTCTCCAAGTAACGTCAGGAATTCCTCTTCAGATCCATATTCCCTGATATGGGTAGGGTCAAGAACAAACTTATTATTCCTTCGATAGAAATAAACACTCCATTTTTTCTTTACTACTGTGGATATTATCAAACAACCTTTATTCTTCAATACTCGATAGACTTCTCCAATCATTAGTTGGTCATCAGTAACATGCTCGATAACCATCCAGGCATTTACCAAATCAATGGATCCATCTTGAATGGGTAATTTAAGAGCATCTCCAGTTACGAAGTGAGCATCTCTAATATTTCGAGCAGCATTCATACAACGCCTCTGAACAACATCAATACCTAAAATTCTGTCAAGGTTATCAACGATATGCTGGTGCAAAAGGGATTGAATTATAACTCCATCCCCCGTTCCCAAATCAAGTAGTGTCACTTTCTTTTCTGTAGAATTATCTTTCAATATGATGACTGCTTCTTTAAGAAGAGGAGAGATTCCACGATTATAAAACTGGATGTTTTTAACTGTGTATTTATTTCGCATTATACTTACTTTGTCCCTACTATATTCTTGGGGTTCGAAATGAGAAAAATCATACCAGTGGTCGTAGTAAGGAATTCGTTCTTTTAGAGTTAAAGAATAACGCACTCTTCCGAAGAAATAATACGCCAAAGATATAGAAGCAAAATTCATCTTTTTTGTTAGTTTCTCTCGAAATATTTCAAGCACTTTATAGATTGGAAAAAAATAGGGAAGCGTTTTTATGTTAATATTAGCCTTGAAGTTTTTATCAAATAGATCTTTAAATTTAAGAAAGGGATTTTCACTCTCAGGAAAAGCTACCTCATTTACAGCAGCAAGAACCGTTACTACATAAAAAAAGGCTTTTCTCCAACAAAATTGATCCACTTGTTTTTTTATTATGCTTAAATCATCCGCCAACAGAAGTGCTTGCCGCAAACAATAAAAATCAAGCAAGGTTATACAAAATTTTTCATAAATCACGTTACTCAAGTTTAATACAAATTCTACTTCGGCAGAAACCACAGGGCATTCTATTCCTGCTATTTTTCTTGAAGTTACGCCCTCTTTTAATATAGTCGGATCAATATGATAGGTTTTCATCCAAGTAAAATTTCTATGAAGGTCTATTTGCAATAGGTTTTCTCTTCTGATATTGACTTGACAATTTGGCTTTCTTCCACCCAGACAATGGTCATGGGAAAAAATCCTGCATCCATTCTTCCTAAAAGCTTCTTGGGTAGATTTAAAGTAAGGCTCTTCTACATAAAGGTCCACATCATAGGTAATAAAGGGGATAAATTTATCAGTCCGCACCACAAGAAACTCTATCTTACTTTGAGAAAGAACTTCTTTGCAAAAACATAAGGTATTTTGTAATTTCCTTAACTCCAAATCCCCTTTTTGTATAATCGCATTCCTCAACCTTTGCTTGGCATAGTCAGTGGGATTTAGACTAAGCTTGGTTACTAAAAAATAAAGCATCCTGTTATGGGAAGCGTGTTTTAATAATTTAAGAAAATTATCAAAAGTGATCCGGGGCAGGATCACCTCTTCCTCCTTCAAACAATCTATAATTAACTTGGAGAAAATATCCACAATTACCTTCTTAAGATTAATCTCTTAAAGATAAAAGTTAGGCCCTTCTTGTTAAATAAAAATCCAAAAAGTATTACATCGGTAACTGCCAGACAAACCAGTGGCTCATATAAATTGGCAATATCTCTATTTTTTACGGATTTATAGATCCCTACTAAAAACGTCGGTATGATAGCATGTACATATATTATCCATAAAATTATTTTAGCGATATCTCCTTTCTTAGTAAGATCAAACCACTTGTATTTCTTGGTATCAACACTAGTTAAATATACTTGACGCACATTTCTTAGCCTTTTTTTGCAAAGTTCAGCAAATGATGCCACGTGAAAATGATAAATGCCAGCATTTGGAACATAAGCAAATCTTTTAAATCCATTTTCGACCAGCACTACCAAAAAATCAAGTTCAAGATAACGAGAATAATTCTTTACCAAAGGCAGAAGTATATCCTTTCGGTGAATACAAGTACCACCAATGGGAGGAATTTTATTTAAGCTGAACTCACATACATAATAGCCCTTTCTTTTCTCTTTTATCGTTTCCCGCATATGGGAAGCAAAATAACTGTAAACTGGATCAAGCTGGTTAGGATCAAAACTTATATACCTATTAATAGTGCTACCTTTGGGATGAGAATAATAACGAGTAACCGATGAATTTATACTTTTATCTTCAATGAATGGTCGCACCATTTGTTTTAACCAATCTTTTCCTCTAATAATAAAATCGGCATCAAAATAGCAAAAAAGTTCTCCCTTGGCTGCTTTAAGACCCAGCATTTTCCCGTATTCCGCATCTCTCTTACCGTTATTAATAACGGTTGTGCTGTATTTATTTACTATTTCACGTGTATTATCTGTAGAAAAATCATCAACTACTATTGTTTCGATAAGCTCTTTGGGATAGTCCTGGTGCTTAAGCGCCTCCAGACATTGTCTAATATGTAATTCCTCATTGTAGGTGGGTATAGTAATGGTTATGGAAGGTAGTCTGTTATTCACAATTCCCTACAATTTGATTATAGGTTTTTTTCTTCTGCAAATAGTACTTAACGACTATACTACACTTATATAATGGATAAATTGTACTTTTGTGGGCAAATCTTTTCTTTAATCGCTGGACCCGACAGCGTGACTTAAAAACTCTGGGTAAACTGAATAACAACATAAAATAAGCCGCCGCTACGGACAAATATTTGCCCTGTAACGGACGAGTTAGAAAATAATATAAGATACTTATGATATCTAAAATTATCCTTACTGGAAGATGTTTAAGAAGTTCCTTCCAGGTATAATTTTTTAATAACATTATAATGCCATTTTTATGGGTAAGATATGTCTTTCTAACAGGAGTTTTTTCCATTGTACCCATGCCATAATGGTAGATAACTGATTTTGGAAAACACATCATTTTATAGCCGGAGTGTGCTATTCGCCAGCACAAATCGGCCTCTTCTGCATATATAAAGAAGATAGGATCAAAGAAACCAGTATCTTTAAGTATAGAATTTCTAAGCATCATAGCAGTTCCACTACACCACACCACCTCAATTGAATCATCATATTGTCCCCGGTCTTCCTCAACAGTGCTAAAGACCCTCCCTCGGGCAAATGGATATCCATAAACATCCATAAAGCCGCCTGCTGCCCCGGCATGCTCAAAATACCGTCTATCTTTTATCCATTTAACCTTCGGTTGGCAGGCGCCGATATTAGCATCCTTTTCCATCTCTTCCACAAGCGGTTCAAGCCAACCAGGCCCAACAACCGTATCATTGTTAAGTATCATCGAATACTTGCCTTTAACCTTCCGCAACGCTACATTATTTCCTTCGCCAAAACCGAGGTTGCGTTTGTTTTCAAAAATTGTTATCCGCTTACCAAAATCATTTTTCAGTTGCTCTACCACTTCTTTTTTGGAACCATTATCCACTACATATATTTTGATGTTAGGGTAAGTGGATTTAAATAATGATTCTATACACGGTTTAGTAAAATGGTAGTTGTTCCAATTTACTAGAATTATATCTACCCTAGGGAGATTATTATCCATTCGCAATTCCTAAAAACCCCGGACTTTTCCAGCCATTAATCTCTTCCTCTTTTTTACATTATCATCAGTACTTTTTTCTTTAATTATGTCCATTCCTATGAGACTACTTGATAAGCAGCCTAATCTAGAATTTTATTAAAAACCCCTACTACATAATCTAAATCTTCTCTTTCCAAATATTGGTGGCATCCTATATAAAAACCACTTCTGCCAATATATTCGGCATTGGGTAGTTTTCCGTCATATTGCTCCTTAAGATAACCATAAGCGGGCTGCTGAGTAGGAATACAACCAAATATTGGACGCGTCTCAACACCTTCATTTTCCAACTCAAAACGCAATCTCTTTCTGGAAATAACCCTTGTATCTTTTATCACTAACGGATAAGCTAAATAGCTAACTTCTTCAGAATAATCCGGCAAGTCCAGTATCTGACTATGCTTCTCTAAATGCTGGTTAAGATATTTGACGTTTTCCTGTCTTTTCTTGATTATCTGGTCTACCTTAGCTAACTGAGGCAAAGCTAAAGCCGCTTGAAATTCCATTGTTTTAAAGTTAAATCCTATAAAATCATGGGTAAAACGAGGGTCATTATCTTCTTCTCCATCCATTAACATTCGAGGACATTTTCCCTGTGCTCTCATGCAGATAAAACAATCACATAATCTACCGTTTGCTTTGATTTTTCTGACCAGCTTAATGATTTCCTCGCTATCTGTTGCTACTGCTCCTAATTCCCCTGCCTGAATATTATGAGCAATATAAAAAGAGAAAGCGCTCAGAAGCGACAATGAACCAGTTTTCTTTCCCTTATATAGAGTGCCATGTGCCTGAGCAGAATCTTCAAAAGTTAATAGGTTATATTTTTTAGCTGTTTTGTTAATCTTATCCATTTGACAGGGATAACCCATTAAATGGACAGGCAGAATAAGAGAATATTCTTCTGGATTGCTAACATTTCTAAGATGATTCTCGATATTCTCTGCGGTAATACCAAATGTTTTTCTATCAATATCTACATAGATCGGCTCAAGACCGACCTTGACAATAGCATTGCTCGTTGCCACATAAGTCAATGGAGTAGTAATAACCTTTGAACCTGTTTTTACTTTATTCATGTGGATTAAAGCTAATAGTCCAGATATCAAGGCAGAAGTTCCAGAGCTGAGGGCAATAGAATATTTGGTTCCCACAAATTTGGCAAATTGAATCTCAAATTCTCTAACTTTACGCCATTCAGATATACGCCCGCTATCTAAGACTTCATTAACAGCTTCTCGCTCTTCTTTATCTATACGGAAATAACCCACGTAAACTCTTCTTTTAACCATTTCTTTTTTTGCATTCTTTCTTATCAACTGCTCTCGTCAATCAGCTTCTCACAGCTGTCATAGATATGCTGCGCCACTGCCATTTTATCCTGTGTACCTTCTATTATTTCGACCTTTAGCACGGATGCCAAAAGTGGACAAAATTTTAAAAATTCAGAAGTCTAACCCGGATTATTCAGAGCCTTCACAATATGCGACGTCATAACCTATTATCTACCAATGAATTACGAATAATATTTGGATTTAGACAAAATGCCACTAAAAACAGGGTGTCAAATCCAAAAACTGTAAAAAGCTGCTATAATCTGCTGACAGATAATCACTTACGCAATTGTCTCCCAAAAGGGTATGAATAATGCAGGAGATAGAAACTCTTACTATTCCATATCCATAGCTACTCCATCGATAACTCACACATCATGTCCTGCGCTTCTTAAAATGTTTGCCGTATAAGCAAGAAAAAAAAGGAGGGAAACAATTTATATTTTTTCCGTTTTTCTTTTTTATGCATGACCAAAGCCAACGACTACCGACCTTGATAAAATAACGCTCGCGCTTTTCATCTATCTCTACTCTATCTGCTGGGTTAGCCAGTAATATTCTCATTATCTACTCCTAAGTTAGAACTTGTGTTTTCCATGCTGCAAACCGCTTTATTTAGAACTGCCAGACTCTCCTTTGCTGACCTATCCCAGGAAAATTCTTTCGCTTTATTTAGCGCATTTTGTCTCATCTTAAGATATAAATTTTTATCGCTTAATAAAGTAACGATTACTTCCGACAATAATTGAGGATTATTTTTCTTTGTTAATAAGCCTGTCTGGCCATTTATTATGGAATCCCTAAGACCGTGAATGTTATAACCTATGGCGGGAGTATATAAAGCGTTTGCTTCGGTTACAATCATCCCCCAACCTTCTCGTACTGATGTAACAACAATAGCATGTGACCGCTTTACTAGATCTCGCTTGGTCTGTTCATCAACATAACCATAAAATATAATATTATTTTGAAGATTCCACTTTGTGATTAAATAATTTAATTTCTGCATATAGCGAGGTTTACCGCCCCCGCCAACTATCCTTAACTGTATATTAGGAATTTGTTTTCTAACTATTTGTAAAGCCCGTATTATATGATGGATTCTTTTTGATCTCCTCAATCTGCCTACAAATATTAAAGTAGGATTAAGTTCTTTTTGAGGCGCTTGCTCTAAAGGTTCAAATGAAATTCCTACAGGTAAAATGGAGATCTTTTCACGAAAACCTAAATTTAGTAAATCCTGTTTTGTGCTCCCGGATATAGTCATAACAGGAGTATTTCTATAAAGTTTTAAATAAAGACATTCTGCGACAAAACCAATCAATGATAGTGGGAAAACAGTTTCATAAAACCAAACTTCTCTTGCAAGCTGAAAAACCAACGCAACCTTTTTTTCCTTTACATAAAGGGGGGTAAGAAAAGGAATAGTATTTATCTCATCTATAACTAAATCAAACTTGCCCTTAAAGAATTTATTATAATGCCTGAAGGCTTGATAATGAACGGTTATCTCAGTGCCTCTGCGGATTATTTTGATACCATCGATGATCTCTTCTTTATCACAGTTTCCAAAATCCGAGGAAAACCATGTAACTTCATGACCAAATGCAACCCAGCGCTTTGCATTTTCATAAGTAAATAGCTCAGCACCACCCGAAAAAGGGCTTTTAATGTCTCGCCAACTTAGAATTAGAATTTTCATTTTAGGTTGATATTGCCGGTCTCTTTATTAATCTTAAGTTAATAATAAACAATAGCAAAGAATTAGCCGAGAGTATATAAAGAACCTGAGATAAGGTTTTGTGAAAGAAGAGGATCAAAGCAATCTGTAAAGCTGCACAGAAAAGTAGAGGGTATATGAAATTAAAGCGGTGAATAGAGAGATAATACAATGAAAGGGTATATGCTAAACCAAAGAAAGTCATAGCAATGGCGAATAGCCTGACCAGAGGGATACATTCCAAATGTTCCTTTCCCGATAAAAGCCTTATGATTAAAGAAGGAAAGAGGATACAGATTAAGGTGGCTATCCCACAAAGCAACCCCACAATCATTAAAGTCTTCTTTAGAATTGGTATTGTGTCTTTATGTTGGGCATGCAAGTGAGAGACCTTAGTAAACATCACCACAATAATTGCCGCAGGCAAGAATGTAATTATCTTTCCTACCATCTGGGAATAGGAGTAATATCCCGCCATTAACGGAGAGAAAAAATGTTTGACCAATATGATATCAATATTTGTAAGCACCATAAAGCAAAGAAAGGTTATGGAAACCGGGATAAAATAGCCATAGACTCTGCTAAGATTTAATTCTCCCTTCATTATTTCTTCATTGGGAACAGGATTTCCAGCATTTACCTTCAAAGTGGCCTCAGATAAAGCAGAAGGTTCATTAAGCGCGGTTCTGAGCATAAAAAGTGATACAATGAGAGCAAGAAATGCGGAACCGGCAACAGCTCCCAATACACCCATTACTTCAAATCCCATAGTTACCAGAAAAATACCGAGTAAAAGTTTTATCGCTCCACTAAGAATTATATTTAGACCTAAGAAGCCAAATCTCTGGAAGCCCTGTAGTGCCCCATAAGTGAGTGGAAGAATAATAGAAAGTAACATTATAAATCCAATCATTATAACAAGATAATTTGAGGTAATTTGAAGAAAGGAGGAGATTATTCGACTACCAAAGGTAACTACTAAGAAAATAAGTAATCCAAGCAATAATATTCTCTTACCTAACTTAAATAACAAAAGCCTTATCTTTTCCAACTGATGATGAGCATAAAAACTAGAAACAAATTTGGTAACTACGGTCTGAATCGGTCCTAGAGGAATAGACACTATCATCAACATAGCGAAAAGTGAGTTCATATCCCCAAAATTTATTTCACTAAGATTTCTTGCCATAAATAGCTGAAAGAGCAAACTAAACATATTTGCTAAAGCACTAGCGAAAAATACCAGGCTTCCATGTTTTATAAGATCGTCGGTAAATTTCATTATATATTCCTTTTTACGTAGATAATCGCAGATCTCAGACTAGTGCTCCCTATCATAATACTTTAAAATGCGCAAACGATAAAATATTGCAAGCGTATCCAATGCAGTATGGTAAACAGCCTGGAGTCCTATACGTCCCCAGGCACGACGACCAAAACTCAAAACCACAGGAGCAGAAACTATGTGGTAACCAAGGTGATGAAGATTTACCAATATTTCCAGATCAAAAGCATATTGTTTTACTATAATTCTGGAAATTGCCTCTCTTAAAGGTTCGTATTTAAAAATCTTGAGTCCAGTCTGGGTATCCCTTACCGGCAGATCAAATAATGTTCTGGTTACCATATAGTAGATACTGCTAATAATCCTTCTCTGCCAGGGATAATTAACCTCAGATTGTGGATGTCTTTTTGAACCAATTACTGCATCAGCATCATACATTTTCATATAATCAAACAGTATCTGAATCTGACCCGGGTGCAAATCCAGATCAGCATCAAGGAAAACAATCAAATCCCCACTTGCATATTTAAGTCCCTGGAGTAGAGCAAATCCTTTACCGTCATTATCACCGTACTGAACAACTCTTACCTTATCACTTAAAGAAGCAGCTTTCATAATCTCTTCATAAGTCCTACCTTTACTACCGTCATCCACTACAATCACTTCATACTCGCAACCAAAGTTATTCACTGTATTTAGTGTCTCCTTGATGCTGGAATGAATGCGAGGCCCCTCATTGTAGGCAGGCATTATGATAGAAACTTTACCATTAAAGTTTTTCATAACTTTACATTGATTTCGCTGAAACCTTTATCCTATCCTTGCAACAAAAAACCTACCAATTGTATACCATGTTTACTATTACATATCAAAGTGTTTTCTTACCTTCTCAGACTCAGTCACCTCCTTTTCTCAAAGTTGGATCAAGACTTATGAGCAAAATCCAAAAGATGTCCTTTAACCTTCACAACAGCTCTGAAGAAAAATTTTAAGTCATCCAAGCTCCGTATTGAAAATAAGCGCCGGGCAATGAATTCAGGATCGAAAGCCACTTTATAAACCACCCGGACTGCTTCCATTAATTTGTTTTCCGCTAAAGGAGTTTTCATAACCGGCTCCCACATATCATATCTATTCCAATCCAGAGTTTTTAATAAACTCTTATCTTCACATTCCCGGAAAAGAGAAGTTCCCGGATACGGAATAACAATGGTAGATTGTAAAGTATGGGCATAACCTTTCTTCATCAGAAATTTTCCCAGTTCCATCGTCCTCTTCGCTTCTTCATAACCTTCCCAGGGATAACCAAACATAACGGTAAGATGTGGTGAAAGGCCAGCCTGAGAAGCTAACTTACAGGACTCGATAATTGTCTCTACCTTCAGGTTCTTAGAGATGCGATCCAACGTTTCCTGGTTGGCAGATTCCAGACCAAAAAGGAGGAGGCGAAAGCCAGCTTTCTTCATCAATTGATAATCCTCTAAGGAACAGGCTCCAAAACGCATATTGCAATCTAAATGAATCTTCTCATGGTAACCTCTTTTAATCATTCCATGACAGAATTCTCTAAGCCATTCGCCAACGGGAAAAGTACCTGTGTCATCCATCACCTCGCGAACCTCGTAGCTCTCTATAAGATGTCCAATTTCATCTAAAACGTTATCTACTCTCCTCACACGGAACTCAGGATACATCTGGGTCCAGGAGCAGAAAGTGCATTTCGACCACCAGCAATCTCTGCCTGCCATAATGTAACTACCCGGGGTTCTTTTATAGTTTCCATTTTCGTAAGCATAGAACTGCCATTTAGTCAGATCCCGATCAATGAAAGGCAGGTTATCAAGGTCGTGATTGAGTTGAAATCTGCCTGTGTTTTTAATCTCGCCGTTGCTACGATACCAGACTCCAGGCTCTAATTCCGCTGAGAGCTGTTTTGATTCCCTTTGCTTTCCTAGAAAGTTGCATAGGTTAAGAAGCATAAAATCATAATCACCGCCAGTGAGAACAAAATCAACTTTGCTGCTTTCCATAGATTCTTGAGGGAGAGCAGTAACGTGGTCGCCCATTAAAACAGTCCATAGTTGATGGTCGATAGTTGATAGTTGCTTTAAATCATTGATGATTTTCCAGTGTTGTTTGATCACGGGGGTCTTCGTCTCCATGGCAATCAGGTCCGGTCTTTCTCCTTCGACAAATTCTATGAATTTTTTATAATCCCAACCTTGAGCAATGCAGTCATTCCAGATGACTTCATATCCGTTCTGTTTAAGTAGCGTTGCGGCTGAAGCCGGAACCATGGGGTAAATATAAGTAGGGTTATGAAAATATTGAAACTGGCGGTTCTGGCTCAATAGGGGAGTGCCCTTTTTAGTATCTATTGGGGGATAGGAAATCATTATTTTCATGCTCTATCTCATCAAAATCTCAATAATCTTTTCTGAACACATGACCTGATTTTACAATCAGGGATTCTTGCCCCATGTTCACCACTTATCAACATATTTTTTCTGGGTTTCGTAAATCTGGATGAGTGTATCTTCTACATTATACCTGAAATCCCAATCAGGATAATCTTTCCTAAACTTTGATATATCACTTATCCACCAGATATGGTCTCCTATTCTGTTCTCAGGTTCATGCTCAACCTTGAGCTTCTTCCCTGAAATCTTCTTGCAGAGTTCTATAGCTTCAAGAATAGAAATATTCGCAAACCTTGAGCCCCCAATATTATAGACCTCACCGCTTCCCGGATTGAGATAAAAATGATAAAAGGCATTAACCAGATCATAAGAGTGGATATTATCGCGCACTTGCTTCCCTTTATAGCCATAGATAACGTAAGTTTTTCCTCTTATACAGCACCTCATAAGGTAAGAAAGGAATCCATGAAGACGGGTACCGGAATGAAAAGGTCCGCTTAGACATCCCCCTCTGAAAGATACTGTTTTCAGATTAAAATATCTGCTATATTCCTGAACAAGAATATCAGCAGAAGCTTTTGAAGCGCCAAAAAGGCTGTGTTTACAGAAATCTATGCTCATACTCTCATCAATACCTTTATAAAACTTATGGTCTTCTGGCAATTCATACCTCGTCTCAAGTTCAATTAACGGCAGGTTATTTGGGCGGTCTCCATATACTTTATTAGTAGATGTGAAAATGAAAACCGCTTCCGGACAGTATTTCCTGAAGTTTTCAAGCAAGATCAAGGTCCCGTTAGCATTTACCGTGAAATCAGTCACGGGGTCATTAGCTGCCCAGTCATGAGAAGGTTGAGCAGCACTGTGAATAATCAAATCAAATTTATTTGCCTTAAATAAATCTTTTACTTTTTCACTATCCCTTATGTCAATATCAAAATGATGGTAGTTTCTATATCTGTCCAGTAGAAGTTTTTTGTTCCATTCAGTAGAGGCGTCTTCCCCGAAAAAGACTTTCCGCATATCATTGTCTATGCCGAAGACATCAAAATCTCTTTCACAGAAAAACCTTACTGACTCTGAGCCCACTAAACCTGCCGAACCTGTGACCAAAACTTTTTTCATAACTTTTCTTCCAGAAAATCTATCGGCTTATAGTGAATATTTACCCAATTACATCGTATACTATATTAGTTCCCCTATGTCAAAACTTGTTTTGTCTTATATGTCAGGAGGAAGACAGAAGCGAAGATGATAAATCCTGAAAGCCCAAGAATGAATACAACCTGTAGGAGGC
>SDBT01008833.1_pt1 | contig 16405 bp, 9 predicted proteins | sample 2277101 | NCBI WGS metagenome assembly SDBT01 (sample SAMN10404973, study PRJNA504765) | marine sediment metagenome | isolation source: marine sediment core GS10_PC15, 103 cmbsf | place: Arctic Ocean: Southern Knipovich Ridge | collected 2010 | reverse complement strand
ACGTACTACATAGCTATACAGAGTTTCGGAGTCGCGATTTGTTCCACCTTCGTTCTTGTTTCATGTTTCATAACGGTGTTTCTGTCACATCTCATATTCGGGGAGGTTATGACCACGGCGCAGATCGTGTCGGGAGCTGTGCTCGTTCTGGGGTCCTCGCTCATCGTGTGGGCGGGGAAAGGGAGGAAATGATCCCGGACGTGGGCGCTCCAGCGTCACCAAAGTAGGTGGTCTGCGGCGGGCAGCTCCCATCGTCACTTTCGGTGCTCGCTGCGCTCCTAATTGTTCCGCCGGAAGCCGCCCGCCACAGTCATATAGGCCCACGTTTTACCCGCTTCGGTGGCACGGGCCCACATGGAGAGTAGACGTTGACAGATCGGGGCGGTCGTATGTATGCTAGCTGCTGCGTGTTGGTGGAATTTCAAGAAGGTTGCGAAAACAGCGGAGTAAATCATGGCGCAGGTGATTCTGGACGGTGTGCGTAAGGTTTATCCGGGTGGCATGGAGGCCGTCAAGGACATGTCTCTTGAGATCCAGGACGAGGAATTCATCGTTCTCGTCGGTCCGTCCGGCTGCGGCAAGACGACCACGCTTCGGATGATCGCAGGGCTCGAGGAGATCAGCGGTGGAAAGATAACGATAGGCAACCGGGTTATAAACGACGTACCTCCGAAAGACAGAGACATCGCGATGGTGTTCCAGAATTACGCCCTCTATCCGCACATGACGGTGTACAAGAACATGGCGTTCGGGCTAAAGCTTCGCAAGTACCCGAAGAACGAGATCGATCGGAGAGTCAACGAGGCGGCGAAGATGCTCGGCATCGGTGAGCTTCTTGACCGCAAGCCGAAACAGCTCTCGGGCGGCCAGCGGCAGAGGGTGGCTCTTGGCAGGGCCATCGTGCGTGTGCCGAAAGCATTCCTCTTCGATGAGCCGCTAAGCAACCTTGACGCCAAACTGAGGGTCGAGACCCGCGCTGAGCTGAAAAGACTCCACCGGCGGCTGCAGACAACCACTATATATGTTACGCACGACCAGGAAGAGGCGATGACGCTGGGCGACCGGATTGTCGTTATGAACAACGCTGTGGTCCACCAGGTCGGCCGCCCCCTCGATATATACGACAGGCCGGTGAACCGTTTCGTCGCCGGGTTCCTAGGCACACCGCCTATGAACTTTATCAACGGAAAGATCGTTGAATCCGGCGGGCGTCTCGGCTTCAACGAGGGTAGCAACAAGCTTGTTTTCCCCGCGGATTGGACCGAGCGCCTCGCGCCGTACCGTGACAAGGAGATGGTCCTCGGCATCCGGCCCGAAAATTTCTCGACCAAGCCCGATGGACCGTTCGCCGGCGAGGGCAACTCGTTGAAAATTCGCGTCGAAGTGGTCGAGCCCCTCGGAGACAAGATAGACGTATACGTGAGCATACCGAGCAACGATCATATAGTATGCAGAATCGATGCCCGCTCCGGTCTGAAGGAAGGCGATGAGCTGGTGATGTACACCGATGTAAGCCGACTTCACGTCTTCGAGCCGGGCGATGATGGCCGAAACGTCTTGCTGAACAAGTGCGAAGGGAAATAGATTGAGCTCGAAAAAACTTGTGTATATGGACCACAACGCCACATCGCCCGCGGACAGCCGGGTGGTCGAGGCAATGGTAAAATGCTATGCCGAAATTCCGGGCAACGCTTCAAGCCTCCACCAGTTCGGCCGCATGGCCCGAGACGCGGTGGAGGGAGCCCGGGAGAAGGTAGCGCATTTCTTGGGCGCGGCGGCGGGAGAAATCGTTTTCACGGGAGGCGGCACGGAATCGGATAACGCCGCTATAAAGGGAGTCTGCTGGGCGCTTGAAAAGAAGGGTAGGCACATCGTTACATCCGCCGTGGAACATCACGCCGTGCATAACACGTGCACTTTTCTCGAGAGGCGGGGGTGGACAGTTACGAGGGTGGGCGTCGACAAGTACGGGATGGTGGACCCCGCGGACGTGGAAAAGGCGTTAACGGACGAAACCGTTCTTGTCACTATCATGCATGCCAGCAACGAGGTGGGGCCCATTCAGCCCATCGACGAGATAGCGGCCGTCGCGAAAAAACGTGGAATCACATTTCACACAGACGCGGTCCAGTCCGTGGGGAAGATACCTGTATCCGTGGACGAGCTTGGTGTCGATCTTTTGGCCCTCTCCGGACACAAGTTTTACGGCCCCAAGGGGGTCGGCGTCCTTTACGTGAGAAAGGGACCCAGGATGCGGTCCCTCATTCAGGGCGGGCACCACGAGTCCGGAAGGCGGGCCGGCACGGAGAACGTGCAGGGGATCGTCGGGCTTGGCGTTGCGGCGGAGATAGCCGCGGCCGAGATGAAGACCGAGGAAAGAACGATCGGCGCGCTCAGGGACGGACTCCAGGCGGGACTTCTGGATCGAATAAAGGACGTTCACGTTATGGGGCATCCGGAGAAGAGACTGCCCAACACGCTTAACGCATGCTTCGAGTACATCGAGGGGGAATCGATCATTCTTAACCTGGATATGGAAGGGGTGGCGGTTGCCACCGGCTCGGCCTGCACGTCCGGCTCACTCGAGCCGTCACACGTGCTCATGGCGATGGGCGTGGATGCGGCGCTTGTCCAGGGGTCGCTTCGTTTCAGTCTCGGCAGAAGTAACACGGAAGAAGACGTCAACCACGTTCTCGACGTTCTCCCTCCAATCGTGCAGAGATTGAGAGAGATGTCGCCGATTTACAAAGTGAAAGGGGATTAACGGCTATGGATGAACAGTACACCACGAAAGTTATGGAACACTTCATGCACCCGCGGAACGTGGGCGACATGCCGGACGCAGACGGCGTGGGGCACGTCGGCAATCCCGTCTGCGGGGACATAATGGAGATGTACATCAAGGTAAAGGGCGACACAATCACGGATGCGAAGTTCAAGACGTTCGGCTGCGGAGCGGCAATAGCGACGTCATCCATGGTGACCGAGTTGGTGAAGGGGAAATCCGTGGAAGAAGCGCTCAAGATATCCAACGAAGAGGTTACGGAGATGCTGGGAGGCCTGCCTAAAAGAAAACTTCACTGTTCTGTGCTGGCCGAGGAAGCATTGAAATCCGCCATTGAGGATTACAGGAAGAAGTCGGGGGGGTAGGGGTGGATTGAAGATGCGAGTCGCGTCTATTTACTGTTCTTTTGACGTTTATTATATTGCCTGAAATATCTTTCCGCCTGTTTGGAATCTCCTCTTTTTTGACTCAATATGCCCAATTTCATATATACCTCAGCGCTATGAGAAGGAAGTTTAAGGCATTTATTTAAGATCGCGTGAGATTTGTCAAATAAGTCTCTAGAATATAGCACATCAGCCATCGATTCCAATATCTGAGGACCCAAAGGTTCAATAGCAATATCTTCCATGCTCATAGGGCTTAAATACTTATCTAATACAGCCTCCGCCTCTTGATATTGATCAAGTCTGATGTGGGCCTGGGCCAGTAAATATACCCCGTGAGATCCCCGTGGGATACGCTGAACCATCGGCCTTAGCATGTTAACGACGAGGGAGGCCTGATTGCTTAGTAGTAAATCAGAGGATTGATTCACGGTTGTTACATACGAAAGGATATTGTTATAGCTCTTTCGAGTGTCTTTATAAAACCCTTCCTCCTTAACAAAAAGAGCGGGGTCATAAACCGGAGAATAGGCCAATTTACGAACAGCAGCATCCTCTTCCTTCCCTACGACCCTAAATACGACAAAGGCATTATTTCTATACTGAGGCCTGAAATATTTGAGGTCCGGCCCGCAGAAATGCAAGCGGGCGGCCACTGTCTCTCCTGAGATATTCGGCACCTGCGCCCCTAAATACCTGAGCGAATTCTTATCGTCGGATATGAAAAATGACCGGTCATAAATAAGATATTCGGCTTTATTCTCTTTGCAGAATCTAAACAAATCTTTTTCATCTGTACCATATAAAGCCGTTACGAACTCTTTGTATTTTTCACGTATGGCAAGATTCTCGAATTTCGGATGTATGACCTGTGGACGACCCGTATTAAGCAATATCATAGGGCTCATCGGCACACGCGCGACAAAGGCGTCCCCTGGTCGTGTATTGGAATTTACCCATTCAAATAGGCTGTTAAAATTCGCAGGTTGGAAATACGCCGCGTGCGCCGGCCTTAAGCTCATGCCCATGAAATTCAAGACGAGTAATAATGTCAGCCCGCCTCTTACTAAATATTTCTTTCTGTCATAATCAATTAGACATCCGCATAGTGCTATCGAAACAAAAGGCGCGCTGACGACAAGAATGCGTTTTACCATTATGGATAACATGAATAGAATGAGGGCCAAGCTGGCGACAAGAACAGCGGGCCGTGACTTTTGCCTCTGAGACCATAACATCCATAACGCCCCCATTATCCCCAGAGGAAAGGCCAGTCTTCCCAGCCCCCATAGCTCACCAAGCGTGGGAGAATTGAAGGCCCCTTCCCACAACTGCCGTGCGTTAAAAGAAAGCAGTAGGGGGTTATCCGGCTTTTGCAAAAAGAATCTTAATTTGCTGAAAAAAAGTCCGAATACATGAGAATAGGCCGGTTCGTAAAGGCCCAAAATATTTCTTATGCCTACAAGAAAGACAAATATACAAAATATAACAACTGCACGCAGCCATGTTTTTTTTAAGGGCTTATAAAGAAAATAACCGGCCAGCATGGCATATAGACTACACATGATGATTGACGCGAAAAATATTCTCGTCTTCAAGGCCGGCACAATAAAGCCCGCTATAAACATTACAGAAAGAGGGATGAAGAAATTCTTCAGCAACCTCGGCTTGTTCACCGCTATCCAGAAGAAAAACGGCAGCATGCATATATAAACAAAATGGCTGAAATGCCAAGAGGACAAAGAAAAGACGACCACAAATCCTGTAAAGAGGCTTAAAAACGGCCGCGACCTTTTATCTAGTAGAATTAAAATCAGCCAGACACTAAGCAGTAAAAATACCAGGGTAAAATCTTCGCGAATAAAAGGAGATCCTGTAGTGCGAACATAGCTTATAGGAGTTGTAAAATAAAAGAGCGAAGCCCCGAAGGCGAGGAAATCGTCTTGGAATAATCGTTTGGCTATTAAAAAGACCATAACCAACGGCAGGCTGGAAAAAAAGCAATTGAAATAGATAAGGAATAGATTGAAAGACAGACCGAACCCAAATATCCTGTAGGCGAAACCGCATAATAATTCCATCATGATGGTGTAGTACTTGAAGGCGTTTATTGTGTCCGGATGCTGAACGAATACATCGTTACTTATCAGACGGCAGGGGTTTTCTTTGCTTTCGGCTACAATCTTGGCGTAACGGTAGTGAAATGCCGTTTCGGAATAAAATAAAGATCCGGGTGAAGAGGAGGTAAAGTGAATGTTTTTCTTTATCTTGGCAACCTTGAAAAGGGTAGCCCCCAACACAAGAACGCATAGAAGAGCAATTAATATAGGCTTCGACCAGCGGTTAAGCTGGGCCCACAACGGCTTGTTTCTTCTTGACTTGTTTCTCCTTCTCCCCATTAAGCGTCTCCCGTCCCGCCGCGGAAATTCACTTTAGATCCTGCCCTTTCACTGCTATAATACCACAGGGTACGCCCGATTGTGTGAGCAATCTGGGAAATCCGGACGAATGTCGCTGTCAGCCGCAAGGAGCTTTGGGAGTAACTGGATCACCTGCTGTCGGAAAGGAATGTGGGATATGGACTTGAAGATGCGAATAATGCGCTCGGTCTTGATCGTTGGTGCGATACTCCTGCTTGGCCATTCAGACGCCGCTGCGGCGCGCAAAAAGACGCGCAAAAAGACGCGCGGCGGCCTGGAATTCAGCATTTCCCTGGACAAGGCCGAGTACAAGAAATCCGAGCAGATATACGTGAATTTTACTCTCGAAAACAAGGGTAGGAAACCGGTCTACGTCAACAAGAGGTTCCACGTAAATTCAGAGGACAGCCCGAAGAAAAAGAAGGAAGTATATTTTATTGTAACCGGGCCCTCGGGAGAGAAACTGCCGTACAGGAGAACTTACGATACGGGGTTTCCGAAGACGGATTATTTTGTGCTGCTCAAGCGCGGTGAAAAAGCCGCCTCCGAAAGAAAAAAGAGCCTGAAGACCTATTTCGATATCAAGAAACCCGGAACGTATACGGTCACGGCGGTGTATAAAAACGTGTACGGCGAAGAAATCGGAGTAGATGCCTTTAAGGGTGAGCTTAAATCCGCTGTCGTCACCATAAAGATAACAGAATGAATACGAAATGAGAAACTCACGATTATTCCTGTTGTGCCTTTTCTTGGCGGGTGTCGCCGGGACATCGGTCCTCGCCATGGGAGGTCGTTCGGCATCCAAGGTGGTCGGCGAGGTGTTCGGCAGGCCCGTCACCGCAGAAGAGTTTGCCTATCACCACAAGATCGCGGTCTTCTTTACGCGAACGGGAAAGGCATCTAGAACTGACGAGGAGACCAGAGAAGAGGCGTGGCAGAACTTGGTGTTCAGACAAGGGGCAAACCGATTGAATGTCACTGTCAGACGCAAGGAACTCCTGGAGGAGCTGAATCGCCTGCTGTCGGAGAAGAATGTGGAACATGGCTCCAGGGGCTACCGGGAGCTTATCAGAACGCAGTTCAAAGAGAGCGTTGATGTCTTTGAGAGACGGGTCGAAGACCTGTTGGTAGTCAACAAGTTTATCAAAATAAAGACCGAGCCCGAGGTGACTGTGACGGAAGAGGAGATGAAGCAAAAATTCCAGAACCAGCGCAATTCCTTCGAGAGCGAATACATATTATTCGAGAACAAAAAGGCAGCCGAGGGGTTTCTGGAGAGAGTCAAGAAAAGACCGCGCCTCTGGAAGGACACGTACGATGAGAAGAGACCCGAAGGTCAGAAGGGAGCGTCCTGGATAAACACGATGTCTTTGGAGGCGTTGATAGATCTCTGGAAGATACCAAGGGATGACGCGTACCGGATCCTCGGCCATGACGAAGGCGACTTTGTCGCGGGAAAGCTCTATTACGGAGACGCCGTCTTTCGACTGCTCCGGAAAAGGGAAGCGGACATGGAGCAGTACACGGACGAGAAAAAGGAGTACTACAGGAGCACCATGACTTCAGCGAAGAAGCGGAAGATCGTCAAGGAATACTTTGACGATCTCTTTAAGAGGGCAAGCCACAGGGATTATGTTGCAGAGGAAAGGAGGGCAGCAAAGATCGAAGAGCTTAAGAAGAAACCTTTGGTTGTGCTGGAGACCAACGCCGGCACGATAAAGTTGAGATTGTTTCCAGACGTAGCCCCGAAGGCATGCGAGAATTTTCTCGGACTGGTCGAGAAGGGGTACTATGACGGGCTAATATTCCACCGGGTCATAAAGGGCTTCATGATTCAGGGCGGGGATCCGATGGGGACTGGGAAGGGTGGAAAATCCATCTGGGGAACGCCCTTTGAGGATGAGGTGAGCAATGAGGTCACCTTTGATCGAAAGGGGCTCATCGCGATGGCAAATTCCGGCCCCAATACGAACGGCAGCCAGTTCTTCATAACCACAAAGCCGACGCCTCACCTGAATAACAAGCACACAATATTCGGCGAGGTCGCCTCGGGGTATGATGTTGTCGAGAAGATAGAGAATACGCCTACCGGTTCCAACGACAGACCAAAGGAAGAGCAGAAGATAGTAAAGGCCTCTGTTGCAGGTAAATGAGGAGAATGCTAAAGGTGCGAACAATTCTCTTGGGACTGGTGTGTATAGGTCTGGTTGCCTGGTTGTGTGGCTGTGGTAATCGAGAAGGAAGCCAATCCGGTGCCGGGACGGAACCGGGAACTGGTGGCCGGGGGCCGGCCGGCAATGTGGGCGGGAGGCCCAAGGATCCGTCCACCCAAACTGCCGAACTGGCTGAGGAGAAACGTGTGGCGCTGGGCGGTACGGAGTGGGATATCGACGTTGTGCATACGGTCGGTGCGAATAAAAAAATAACAACGCCAGATAAGCTGAGATTCATCGGCGGCCGCGTCTACATCGAGAAATTCAAAGCCCGGGGTTACCGTGCCTCCAACTACAGCTCGAGGGTACAGCCCGACGGGACAGTCGTGTGGGAGACGATGCAGACCGGCAAGGATGGCAGCAAGTTGTTCCTGAGGGGCAAGTGGCGCGGAGAAAGTATGAGCGGAGTCATCATGGAGCGCCTCAAGAAGGAAGGTAAGACCGAAAAATTCACATTCGTGAGTACAGCCCCCCCGATTAGACCATAAACCCCGAAAGTGCCAGACATAGATGGGGTCTGTGGAAGTGAACAGCAAGATTACCCCAAACGCAACTTACTGCGCAACAGTCTCTTACACCCAAGATAAATTTTCTTTCCCAACCCCCCTTGACAAACGCAAAATAAGGGGTATTATAGTGTGAAAGTGCCAGGCACTATTGGGTCAAGGAGGGGGAGAAGCAAGAGATGCCAAGATTGCCAAGAATCTCGATTGAGGAGGTTTTGTACTACATAACCTGCAAGGCTCCCCGGGAACAGCGCCTTTTCCAGGATGACGACGACTACCGCACGTATCTCGATCTACTCCGCAAAACCAAAGAGAATAATCATTTCAAGCTGTTCGCCTACGCCCTGATGGACAATCATCTGCACCTTCTCCTCGAACTGGAAAAGGGCGGGAACATATCCGAGATCATGCAGGGCCTCAACACGGCCTACACGAAGTATTACAACGGACGCTACAACAGGAAGGGCCACGTCCTTCACGGCAGATTCAAGGCAACCTACGTGGAAAAAGAAGCGTATCTGTTGAAGGTGACGCGTCACATCCATCTGAACCCCTCCAAGCTGGATCCGGCTGCATCCCCCGAAGACTTCCCCTACAGCAGCTCCCGCGGATACATCGATCCGCGCTCCGGCGCATTGCCGGACAGAGCCCCCAATCTAAAGGACGAAATCCGAATCGTTCTCGACGGCCTTGCCGGAGAGGATAAGCAAACCGGGTATCGAGAATTCCTTGCGAGCGCGGATGAAAAGGAATCTGAGCGTATCCATAAGGCGCTCCGCCGGGGAGGATTCCTCGGTTCGAAGGAATTCGTCGAGAGAATAAGAGAGGAAATTGAGGCCCGGTCGAAGCCGCAGGTCACAAAGACCGCAGAGACACAGGAAGAGGTTGCCCCTTCTCAAGCGCAAGAGAAAAGAGAAACCGAAGAAGATATCCGTGCACGATGGACGCCGTGGCTCGCACCAATTCCCCGCGGCGTCGCTGCCGTCGCGGCTGGTATTATCATTGTGACCCTGGGCATCACAGGCTTCTACTTTTATTCGGACGGTCGGAATCCGGACAGCGGTTCTGGAAGAGAAGTCTCGGAAGCCGGGCGTCCGACCGTGGACACGGACAGACGCGAGGTAGCGCTGGATGAGGCAGCTATGGAACTGAAGCAGAAAGAAATAGAGCTCAATCGTAAGGAAGCGGAGATGTCAGCGCATCTGAAGGCCCGGCTGGCAAGCCTTGAAACTCAAGCGCGCAGGAGCCTCAATGGATCGGTCTGGACCATCCGCGTGACGGGCGGATCGGGCAAGGGTTCCAAGCAATCGTATGAGGACAGGCTGAAATTCGAAAGAGGCAGGGTCAGATCCGAGAAATTCGGGACTCGTGGTTACGTAGCCTCAAACTATTCGATAAGAATGCTGGCCGACGGTGAGACCGTTGTGTGGGAAACGATGCAGAGGAACAAAAGTAAAGGGATGGTGTACTGGAAAGGTGAGTTGCGCGGCGACAAGATGTCTGGAGTTGTGGCCGTGCGGACTCCGAGCAGCAAGGCGCAGAACTTTAGTTTTTCGAGCGAGAACATGGAAGTCGCGTTGTAACAAATGGAAAGGAGAAGAGAACGATGAAACGAATATTCGGAGTGAAGACTTGGGCAGGCGCGATATTACACATGGGGTTGGTGCTTGCCATGTTTTTTCTCTGTTTCGGCGCGGCGGTCGTAGGCAGAGACAGAGGCAAAGATGAAGCGAAAGGCGTCTTGGTGAGCAAGCCGAAGGCCGAGAAGGCAGAGACAGAAAAGGGGAAGGAGGAAGAGGGTGTCGTTACCGTTACTGAGAAGCAGGTTCTCGGTAAGCTGACATACCTTGGTCCTCTTAAGGAACCCACGTCCCTGGGTATAGAGGTTGTGACTAGCGGGGGGAGGGCTACCAACAGGGAGATGTATTTCCGCATAGACTCGGATTTAGAGATCGTCGGCAAGGGGAGTCTCGACAACGTGAGGATGGGTGACACAATTGCCGTCGTATACGATGAGGTCGTGACGGCGACGGAAAAAGATGAAGAGGAAATAAGGACGACAACGCGGATTGCAAGAGCCATCAAGTTTAAAAAGTCGGTAGCAGAGATAACCGGAAAGGAGAGGATAAGAAAGATAGTTGTCGCGAGAGCGAAGGCGGAAGAAGAAAAGGCGAAGAAGGACAAGAATAGAGGGAAGGATTAAGGCGTTGAAATCCATGATACAAAACGATCTGAAGGGGGTGAGTGAGATGCGGTGGTACCCGACAGGAAGTCGGCGTGAGGTGTCGGAACGGTCTTTGTTTTCTTCAGTTGTGGTGACGGTGCTTGCGGGGGCGATGCTGCTGCTTCTCTTCCCGCCCACCGCGGAGGCGGTGCAGATCAAAAGGGTTCAGTCGGGCACGATGAATTTCGGTTCTGCAGATATAGCCCTGACGGCCGACATCGCGCCGGTTGATCCCTCCAAGAGCATAATACTTATATCCTGGCAGGTAGCGAACGATTACGCCTACATCATTCTTTTCTCCCCCGAGTTCTATGACAACGACACAATCTTTGTCGGGCGTTTTGACGAAGGTACCGCGGCTGTCGTGAGGTGGCAGGTCGTCGAGTTTGACGAGGGGGTCACCGTCCAGCGGGGTAGGAGCGATATCCCGGCAGGTCTGACGTCCAGAGGCGCGGGTCTCATAACCTCTATCGAGCTCGATAAGAGCTTTATTGTTGCCTATCCTACAAGCTCGAGCACCGCGACAAACCAGCTTGAGACGACAGCGGCCACGGCAGTATTCACTACGACCGATAGCATTATGGCAGACGGTCTGTCGTTCAATCGATATGATACAAAGTCGACGACAACCATCACGTGGCAGGCGGTTAAATTCGAAACGGACGCGGGCGTCCAGAGCGGAACGCTGACTATTCCCGGCGGTACCCTTATCGATAACACAACGGCCGTGCTGAGTCCTACTGTAGCCATAGACAAGTCCTTCCTGCTTTTAACTGTTGCCGGTGACGCGGGTGGCGCGGGTATTACCTCAAGATGGCTTGTCCACGGTGAGATGCCGGATGGCGGCGGTGGAACGTGCAGCACGCTCAAGTTCAGCCGCATGGACTCATCGCTGCCCGTTGATGTTGCCTGGTTCTGCGTTACCCTTAGCGATGAGAGCATTACGCAGAATGGGGTCGTCACGGCCTGGGGAGCGACGACGACAAACGTCGGTCTTTCGGATATTGACCTGGACAGGACCTTCTCAATAACCTCGCTTTCTGCAGATGCGGCATATAAGCAGGCCGATGCGATTTTTGTCCAGGAGGTGCTTACCACCGCGCCAGGGAATCTTGCGCTCTCTCGTGAGCTGGCCGCTACTGCCGATGTCTCCTACCACGTCGTTGAACTTGCTCCGTTTACCATCGAACACCCAAACGGCGGCGGCGACCCGCTGGAGGCGGGAACACCGTATCTAATCGAGTGGACAACCTCCGCTTCGAGCAATCTGACCACGGTGAAGCTTGAGTGGTGCGACGATAACGGCGCTGGCACCTGGTATCCTTGTACTGGCCCAGCAGCGGAGAGCGCGGCCACCCTGGATCCGCAGCTGAGGGAATTTAACTGGAAAATTCCTGCCGCGGCGCTTGAGACCGACGCGGACTGTCTGGTGAGGATAACCAACAACAACGGCTCATTCCCATACACCGATCAATCCAACGCGGTTTTTACCATCAAGAGCAGGTTGGAGATAACGTACCCCAACGGCGGACAGACCTTTGGTGTCGGTAATGTCCCGAATGTAACGTGGAACTACTGGGGCAATTTCGACGCCGGCACCGTCATGCTGGAATACGCCCTGGACCCTTATGGAACATGGAATGACATCACGACGACTCCCATCGCGTACGATTATGGTGGGGGCTCTTATCCTTGGACCATACCTCTGGGGGCGGGTGGCCCGGAAGTGAAAGTGCGGGTAAGATCCACAACGGCGACCGATCCGGCTTCCGACGACAGTGACGATCCCTTCTCGGTCCAGGGAGATATTACAATAGACAAGCCTGTCCCGGCGCCGGAGGAAAATCTCTACACGGGTTATCCATATACCATTGAATGGACGCTCAATTGCGGATACGATGCCAATACGAAGGTTCGTATCGAGTATTCGCTGGATAACGTTTGGCAACCGGCCATAGTGGATCTCGCAGATGCGAATAATGACCCCACCGAAGGCGAGGGATTTTACATTTGGACGCCGGACCTCGATAAGGCAAGTGACATTGCGGCAATCAGAGTTTCGTTGTCTGCGTCACCAGTTGATCCGTCAACAAACGGCATCGTCGACTTCAATCTGAAGCCGTCCGTAAAGATAAAGGCGCCCCCCGTTGAGAACGACGTGTACAAGGTGCATGAGACCAAAACCATAACCTTCGCAATAGGCGGCACAAGTATGATCACCGACGTCAATCTGTTGATGTGCGAGGACTTCGATGTGGCAAGCCCGACCTGGATACCCATAGACGGCGGTGCGAGTACCGTTACAAGGGGCGTAGTCGACGGTGACAATACCTACGACTGGTACATACCGAACAAGATCAGCGATAATGTCGGCATAATGATAGAAGACGCGGCTAATCCGGGAACGATTTATGACACCGCTCCGGACGATCCAACCGACGCTCCTCTCTACAGAGGGCCCCTCAAGATAAAGGGCAGAATCATTGTTACGAATCCTCAAACCGGTGTTGCCAATGCTGTCAACGCAAGAAACAACTGCACCGTGCAGATCGATACGCGTGGAAGCATCACGACCAAGAACGGGCTTTGTTCATTATACTACCGAAAGGAAGGCGAAGCTTGGGGGACCGCGGTACCGGGTTACGTCGACAATATAGATACGGATAATGCTTCGTTTACTTGGAATTCGGCCGATATCCCCACCACCAACCTGAATGCTGACGATTCCCAGATAAAGATAGCCTACAGCGGCGATCCCGACGAGCCGAACGGCGTTTACGGAATATCGCAGAACTTTATTGTCCGGGGTGACATCCAGACCGTGGAAACGAAAGATATAGTGGGCGATCCTGACGTCGAATTCAATCTGGGCGATACCTGCCGGATAACGTGGGACCCCTATCCTGCCGTCTGGACGGATACCGTAAGCATATCCTACTACGATACCGGCACTCTGGAAGAGAAAGCGATTATAGACATCGAGGCGGACGACGGGACGTTTGATTGGGGGCCTATCCCGAATGACGCGATAGTTTCCACTAGTCTGAAAATGAAGGTGAGGTACTTCAATGCGGGCACCGGTCTCGAGATAAAGGCGGAAAGTAGCGGAACCTTCTCCATCTATGGCTCCCTGGAGATGCTGACACCCCCGTGGGACCCGGCAGGGGGGGCTACAACTTGGGAACTTGGATCTCCGGCGGCGTCGACGAAGATCCAGTTCGACGTGACAGGTAGCGTTGGCAACGTCAAGCTCTACTATTCGAATGATGGAACCACTAACTGCGGCCGTGTGATAGATGAAAGCGGCACCATTACGACAAGTGCAGGCCTCAACGAGTATGCATGGAGCATCCCGACTTCGGCGCCGCCCGCCGGGGACAGCGTGTTCCAGGCAACGGATAACGGTCTAAACAGTCAAATCCGTATCAAGGTTGTTGCCGCAACTGCAGGCCTTGAAACCAAGATACTCTCCATCTCTGCTCCAAATAAACTCACGATCAAGTCGAAGGTTTACAACATCGTTGTGGATCCGACTCCGAAGATATATGTGGGAGGTCCTCTCGACATCACGTGGTCGACTTACGGAGATGTAGATACGGTAGACATATCGTATGATACCGGCGGCGCCCCCTATGACTTTACAGGTGAGGTACTGTCAGGCGTATCAAGCACAAGCAGCCCTTTTACCTATGCCTGGCCCCAGGTCAATTGTCCTATCACCAACCCGATACGTATAAGGGTTGAAAGTGCCAACCATGCGGCCATAAGCGTAGATACGGGAGATCTCACGGCGAAGGGGAAGTTGGAGATAACGAGCCCGGACCTGAACGACAGAGGTGTGGATGCGCTGATCGCTACCGAGACTCACCCCATCACATGGATCGTCAACGGAGGTGTGGGCCGAAGCGGCGCGTACGACCTGGGCCTCCTGGACCTGTATTACTTTGACCCGCAGCTCGGCACTTACGAGGCGGCGCCTTTCGCCACGGTGAACTGCGCCGACGCGAGTTCCCTCGATTGGACGATTAAGGATAGGACGAGTACTACGGCGAGTAAGATCAAGATACAAGACAAGGATGATGCCGCCGACGTGTATCATGAATCCGATGAATTCGACATAAAGGGAATGCTCTATGCCATGATAAGCGCTGCTGAGGAGAATCACCAGCTGGAGGTTCCAAACGGCGGCGAGCCGTATTACGTCGGGGGGGCGGATATAAACATACAGTGGAGATACAAGGGCGACATAGGCTCATGCAAGATATATTATGACACCGTGGGAGGCACCCTTTATGACCAGTTTATTGCGACCGTCGCCCACGATAAGAACCTGGGAGTTCTCGGTGCGGGCATTTGCCATCATCCATGGCCGGTTCCAACCCAGGCTGGTGTGCAATACAGGGTGAAGATCTATCAGGACCATGCTACGGATAAGGACTTTGTCTACGCCCAGTCCAACTCGAACTTTTCGGTGAAGGGCACCGTAACGATGATCTCGCCCGGCATGGCCGGTGTCGGAAACGAGGAGCTTTGGTTCGTTGACAACAGTACCGATCCTCCCGCAACTGGCGCCCCGAGGATTGATTTTAACATACAGGGAGGAATAACCGAGGTGGATATTCTTCTTTCTGTCGACGGTAATACATCTTTCGATGCCGGCGATGTACAGATAATAACGAATCATACTCTTACCGCCGGCGATGGTGACAAGTACTACGAGTGGACAATCCCGGGAGCCAAGCAGGGGCCGGCTACCTCCGACCAGTGCCGTATAATTGTGGTGGACAGCACTGAGAAGACTGTGCGTGACGAGTCAACCAACGACTTCTTCATAAAGCCGAAGATCTACGTTGGGGCCCTGCCCGATAACGACACCGTGTGGGTCGTGCAAGGGAGCGAGCCGATCGAGTGGACGGTAGCCGGTACTGTTGGTTACGTAAGGCTGTATTTTTCCAACGATGCTGGGACGAGTTGGGTCGAAGGGCCGACGCGGACCGTCGGCAGTAGCGGTACGCCGTGGAGCATTCCTGTGGCCGATACCGTTGCGTTCAACATGGCAAAGATCAAGCTCGTCAGGGTGGAAGATACGGTGGAGGACGATACCGTTGAGGCTCTGTCTCCGCTTTTCACCATACAGGGCAAGATAAACATAGTATCACCCACCACAGCGCAGACATACAACGTTCAGCAGACAGGGGATATAGAATGGAACGTCGTAGGCGATGTGGGGAATGTGACGATCCAGTACAACACATATAGTCCGGATTCGTGGGTGACTTTCCCGGGAATTCCCGTGGGAGGCATAGATCCCAATTATGCGGGACCTTACACATTCACCGTCCCGAGCACGACCGGGGCGGCTGTTAAGATAAGAGTAGCGGAGAAAGACCATCAGGAAGTCTTCGCTCCGGTTCTTGTGGGTTCACCGGACCATTCCTTCAAGGGAAGTATATTGTTTGACAGTCCGGCGACCACGTCCAATCAGACCATAGTAATAGGGCAGGGGGCGCACACCATACAGTGGTCGCTGGTGGGTACATTTACTACGTTGAGAGCGTACTACAAGAAGGTTGGCGCCGGTTCGTGGACCCAGTTCGGAGGGGACCTGGATTGTACCAGTGGAAATGTTACCCAGGTAGATTATACGGCGGTAGACGGCGACATAACCAACCCGGGTGGTACCAACAAGGTACTTTTCCGAGTCCATGATGTGTTTGACGATGTTGATGTGTTTGCAGAGACGCCTTCGAATGAAGGAAACACCATAGAAGGCCAGTTGGTGCTTTTGGGGCCGCTTGGATTTAATACATATACGCTGGGGGAGGCGGGAGTACAGGTAAGCTGGAAGAAGTACGGAACGATAGGAAACCT
>SDBT01008832.1_pt1 | contig 16406 bp, 7 predicted proteins | sample 2277101 | NCBI WGS metagenome assembly SDBT01 (sample SAMN10404973, study PRJNA504765) | marine sediment metagenome | isolation source: marine sediment core GS10_PC15, 103 cmbsf | place: Arctic Ocean: Southern Knipovich Ridge | collected 2010 | reverse complement strand
CCCGCCGTATGGATTCTGGGGATTGTCTTGGCGTACCCTGCTTCTGGTCGGGTGTTTGCCCAGGAGCGCTCGGTCCCCTCGATGGGCTACTTTGCGGCATTCCGCGACTTTCATGACGGGGACTATGAGGATGCGGAGCGGAGCTTTCGCTCCGAGCGAAGCAGTAGCATCAAGACGATCGACTCGCGCTGGATCGACTCGATCTGTTACGAGACGATGCTCGGCGAATGCTACTACCACATGGGCCATCTCGACGAGGCGTTGGGCCATTATACGGCGGCGGTGCAATTGGTCGTGGCCCATTCCGAGTGGATGCGTCGCGTTCAGTTCCCGGCCATGATTCCGCCGTCGGGCTCGGCCGTGCAGATTCCCTGGGGTGTCAGTACCCGCAAAGCCAGACGGGGCCGTTTTCCCAAGGAAATGTCCACCGGCCAGGGACGCATCGACAACAACGAGCCATTTCGCCGGGGTGGCGTCGTTCAGCGGGCCTATCTTCGGCCGATTCACGTGCAGGAGATCATCCGCTGCACGACGTTGGCCATTCGTCGTCGAGCTCAACTGCTCGGCCCGGCTCGCCAATACGACATGCTGACCGAGGAACTTGTCGCCAAGTTCTCGCTTCGGCCGGGTCGGCTGAATCACTGGTCCGAGTCATGGATCGACATCCAGTTGGGCGTGGCGCTGATGGCCGCCGGCAAAGAGGATCAAGCGCTACCGCACTTACAGCGATCGCTGCTGATCGCCGGAGAGTTCGACCATCCGCTGACGAGCATCGGGCTGTTGGAGCTCGGCCGGCTGGCTCTCTCGGGTGGCAACTATCCGGCCGCGCTCCGATTCTTCGAGGAGGCCACGTATTCCGCGGTGCATTATCCGGATCCCGGCATCCTCGAAGAGGCATTTCGCGGCGCGGCGCTGGCCTACATGCTCGACAATCGCAAGGGCGTGTATCCCCGGTTGGCATTCGCCGCCGCATGGGCCAAGAGGAAACGCCTCGGGCAGTTGCATGTCTCCCTGCTGCTCCTGCAAGCGGAGAACTATGCGGTTCTCGGCGAGACGTCCCAAGCGGCCCTTTTGCTTCAGGCTGCCCAGCAAGCGACCGGGCGACGCGACATGGCTGTCGGCCGACTCGGCGCGCGGTACGCCTTCCTCCGTGCCCTGGTCTTCTTCCAGCAGCACAAGATCGCCGACGGAAACGCCGCGCTGGCCACGGCAACCGGCTATATGCAACGCGGATCGTACTGGCTGTTTCACATCAAGTACGCCGACCGGCTCTATACCAGCGGAACGATCCCGGCCCGAACCGCCATGGACCTCTATACCAACGTGCTCCGCGATCCACAGCCGGCCGACTGGGCTGCCGATCCGATGGAGTCGATGGCCGTCTTGATGACTCCCCATCCTGGCCCCATCGAGCGGTGGTTCGAGGTCGCCATGGAACGCAAGGCCCACGAGACGGCCCTGGAAATCGCCGATCGCGCGCGACGGCATCGGTTCTACAGCTCGCTGGCCTTCGGCGGACGACTGGTCTCGCTGCGACGGATCCTCGAAGGGCCCGACGAAGGGCTCGATCGCCAGTCGCTATTGCTCCGCCAGGACCTGTTGGCTCGATATCCGGCCTATGAACAACACCGTCAGCAGGTCCGGGTAATCCGTGACCAGCTGAAGGCCATGCCGCTGGTTGCCGTCGATCAGAAGGCCCTGCAAAAGCAGTCGAGCCTGCTGGGACAACTGGCCGATCATTGCGCGCTGCAGGAGGCCGTGCTGCGACAGATGGCGGTGCGCCGCGAGCCGGCCGGGCTCGTGTTTCCGCCACTGCGCTCGACCAAGGAGATCCAAGAATCGCTGCCCGACGGCCACGCCGTCCTGGTCTTCTTCGCCACCTCTCGCCATCTCTATGGATTCCTGTTGAACAACGAAAGGTATACCTATTGGCGAGTCGGGGCACCGGCCGCCTTGCAACAGAAGATCGTCGGGCTGCTCCGCGCGATGGGCCATTATCAGGCCAACCACGAGTTGGCAATCGACGAAGTGAAATCCGACGCGTGGAAACAAGAGGCCCAGCAAGTGCTCGAGGCCCTGCTGGCCGGCTCCCGAGTCGATCTGGCCAAAGAATTCGACGAGTTGGCGATCGTACCCGACGGCCTGTTGTGGTACGTCCCCTTCGAGGCCCTGCAAGTGAAGGTCGACGGCAAATTGCGACCGCTGATCTCACGATTTCGGATCCGCTATGCGCCGACCGCTTCGCTGGCCACGTCGGTGGGCCCCGCCGCGAACCCGACGGGCAATACGGCCGTCGTGACCGGACGGCTCTATCCACGCGACGACGAGGCCATCGCCCAAAACGCCTTAGCGCGAATGGCCGACGTCTTGCCCGGGACGGTCGGTATCAAGACCCCGCTGCCGGCGCCCTCGAGCATCTACGCATCGTTGTTCGATCGACTCATCGTGCTGGACGATCTCGCGCTGAATGGCGGACCCTACAGTTGGGCGCCCGTGCCGATCGATCGCGGTAGGCCGGGTAGCTCGCTGGGCGATTGGCTGTCGCTGCCGTGGGACGGCCCACGCGAAGTCATCTTACCCGGCTTCCACACGGCCGCCGAGACGTCACTCAAGGGACTCGACCCGACCACCGCCGGCCATGAGTTGTTCCTGGCCGTCTGTGGGCTGATGTCCGGTGGGTCGCGAACCATCTTGCTCAGCCGATGGCGGACCGGCGGGGCAACCAGCTTCGATCTCGTTCGAGAGTTCGCCCAAGAGTTACCCCATACGTCGCCGGCCGAGGCATGGCGCCGGAGTGTCTTTCTAACGGCCGGGTCGCGCCTGAATCTCGAACAGGAACCTCGGATCAAGCGCACCGTGACCGACGAGCCACCCAAGGCGAACCATCCCTTCTTCTGGTCCGGCTATCTCCTGATCGATTCCGGATCCCCGCCGGCCGCCGCCGAGGAAGAGCCGAAGCCCGCGGGCTAGGCGGCTTCGAGGCGTGAGTGCGCGTTCCTCCCGCGTCACCAACAGCCGGCGGACGGTCACGGGTCGGCCCGAACACTCGCCCCCTTGTGTCCGGTTCAAACACTGCGCAATCGCCGCATGCGGTAGTTCCCATTGGTGGCACCGCGTTATCCACAGTGCCTACTAACTCCTGGCGCAGCAAGACGTTACGCCCCCCCGACTTGCTATCGCTTCATGCTCGGCAGAATGTTGTTTGACTGACCCGGCAATTCGATCTACACGCTAGTAGCCAGTCTGACTATTGCGATCGCCCCCCGAGGAGAGACCGATGAGATCTCCCAAAGCGTCTCGACCAACCATCGTCACATCGCACCGAATCGGCGGTCGCCGGCGCCGCTCGGGGATGACTCTGGTCTGGTTCGCGATGTTGTTGACGACCTTGTTGGGTATGGTCGGGTTGGTGATCGACGCGGGTATGCTGATGGCGTCCCATCGCCAGGTCCAGAACGCGGCCGACGCGGCCGCCTTGGCCGCCGCCATGGACATCATGAACGGGGCGCCCGCAACGGGTGATGCGCCTTCGGCCACTGCCACTGCCATCGCGTTCGTCACAGAGCACAACGGGTTACCCAACGCCCCGGACCCGATCGTCCATATCCCGCCCACTTCGGGAGCCTACGTGGATGAGGAGGGCTATGTCGAGGTGATCGCGAGCGTTCCCGTCCAGACCTTCTTCATCCACATCTTGCCAGGCGTGGCCAACGAACACACGGTAAGAGCCCGTGCCGTGGCCGGTTATCAGTACATCACCGCCGCCGAAGGCGTCGCCGTGCTCGATCCCTATCGCACCGGGCTCAACGTCAGTGGCACCGGGGGATTGCGGGTCCTCGGGCTGGTCATCGACAACTCGGAGGGACGGGGAAAAGACGAGAACGGCGACGATGTGGGCATGGGAGAGAACTACTACGCCGGCCGGGCAGGCAAGAACTCGCCGGCATACGCCGCCAAATTCCATGTCGTCGGCGGTGTGGACTGGCCCGAAAACTTCCGAAACGTCGACGAAGCCGACCCGACCAACGTGCTCTTCTGTGGCCAGTTGCCGATTCCCGACCCGCTGGCTCACTTGCCCACCCCTACCGTGCATAACGGCGTAACTCCCGCGCTACGGGGAAACCCTCTGGCGACCGTCGACTCCCTCGAGCTCGGAACGGTCGCCGATAATCTCACGCCCAATTACATCGCTTCAGATCCGGAGGACCCGAATTATGTCGTCTCGGCATCCGATCCGGACAATGCGCTGCCCACCATGGTCCTGCGACCGGGTATCTATGAGTCGATCAAGATTACCTACGGCAAAGTGCGTTGGCTGCCCGGCATTTACGTCATCCGACCGAGGCCGAATGTCTCGAATTCGCTGATGGTAACAGGCGGGCTCGTCTATGCCGAGGGGATCATGATCTACAACACGGGCCACAACTACAACGCCAACTACGGCACACCCGACCGCAACGACAAGGAGAGACTGCCGCAGCACTACGGATTCATGGATGCCCACGACCCGACGGACTATGGGACGATCAAGCTCAACTCCGCAATCCATGCCACGCCGATTGATACGAGCCGTTTCGATTACGGCGAGGCACAGGAAGCGATTGCCGAATTCGACGGGATGCTCTTCTACCAGAGACGCCGAAACGCGGCCAACCTAAGCATCGAGGGCGATCTCGCAGACGCCAAGCTAGCCGGTACCCTCTATGCAAAATGGGCCGAAGTCAAAGTCGCCGGCGGAGGACGCTACGACGCCCAGTTCGTCGTGGGCAGCTTGTACGTCATGGGCCATGCCGATCTCATCATCGACTACAAGGGCAGCCTGTTGGGCAAGGCCCCGAAGGTCTTTCTGGTCGAATAGCGGGGCTATTGCTGCCGGCCGCCACGCGACTGTAAATAAAATGGCGGGCCGCCGCCGCATTGGGGCATGGTCCTAGTCAAGGAGAATAGCCATGCTGGCCAGACGTGGATTCGCGAGGAAGGCAAACGTCGGCTACTGAAGCAAATGGGTCGGGCATTCCACGCAGGGGACGTTCTACTTCGGCCAAGTATTATTGGCAGAAGTCCCGTGTCGCCCCTCGTGTCGCTCGGCCTGCCCGGCTAGCCGGTTTATCCCGACGCTTTCGATGGTCCTTTCTTTTCACCGCCCAGGGTGGCGGCGTTGACCTGGAGTGCATGACATGGCTTGGTGGTTCTATTGAGTGGCGACCTGTCACCCTAAAGGGTCATTCGGTCGAAAATGCTTGCCGGGTATGCTATTATGAATCAACGTCTTCGATAAGGGTGACCCATGAAAGCCACGTTACCGATAGGATGCATCGCGCTGTGCCTTGTGGCATGTCCCGTTGCGGACGGTCAAGAGGAGCACGGGAAGCTCATTGAGCCGCTTCGTCCCTACGTGAAGAAGATCCTGGGGGAATTGGACAAGGTATCACTGCAACGGCGAGAGAGTCTCGACGAGATCGCCGCCGAAATCGCGACGCGTCTGAAGTATCGGAAATCCGCCGACCTGACGTTCATCTGCTCTCATAATTCCCGCCGCAGCCACATGTCCCAACTTTGGGCTCAGACCGCGGCACACTACTACGGGTTCGACAAAGTCCACTCCTTCTCGGGCGGCACCGAGGCAACTGCCTGCAACACCCGCACCGTCACCGCGTTGCGCAAAGTCGGCTTCTCGGTAGTGAGCACGACCGAGGGCGAGAACCCGGAGTATCTGATTCAGTATTCCGACGCGCGCCCGCCGGTCCGGGCCTATTCGAAGCTGTACGACGCCCAGGGCAATCCCAAGGAAGACTTCATTGCCTTGATGTGTTGCAGTAAGGCCGACAAGACGTGTCCGATCGTGCTGGGCGCCACTTCTCGCTATGCTCTGCACTACGTCGATCCAAAGCTGTGCGACGACACCGAGGAAGAGACTGCGACGTACGACGAGCGTTGCCGCGAGATCGCCCGCGAGATGTTCTACATCATGTCGCGAGTTCCAGAGTGGTTGGATAAGGTGTAGTGGTTGAACGCGGGAAGGCAACCGATGACAGAATTGTCACCGGGGGCGATGCTTGTGACCAAATTGTCACATGATCGCTAACTTCTTTTGCCAGGGCAAGTTGCAGTCGAGAAAACTGCGCCCGACGGCGGAGTGAATCTTACCGCCCGACAATTCCGTCCCGCGCATCGACGCTTTGCGAGTCGACCTTGCGAACAAGAATCGTCCTAGCAAGCCCATTCTGTGGGGACTTGCGGCAAGGCAACCATTGGCCGTCGCTATTGGCACGCGACTTGCATTAGCCCTCCCCGACAAGATTCATGCCATGCCAAACAGGATTCATAGAAGGAGTGATCCATGTATTTGTTGCCACTCATTACGGGCTTTCTGTTTTTTGCGTTGGTGGCGTTCATGTTCTCGGGGTAAAACGGTGGCTGAAACGGCAACCGCACTCTTGCCTGAAGAATATTCCGCCGGCGAATTGGGCGGTTGCCTTCAACCTCGGTCGAAGTAGCGTCGAAAGTCGATTCCCAAGTTCTTGACCTTATAGCGGACCATCCGAGGCGTGATCCCCAATCGTGCGGCAGCAGCGGTGACGTTTCCTCGCGTCTGCTTCAAGGCGTCCACGATCATGTCCTTTTCGAGCAAACGGACCCGTGCTTTGAGCGATCCTGCCGGGGCCTCTTCAGCGGCGCCGGGCATTTGCAGCGTCGGCGGAAGATCGTGGCCGTGTACCGCTCCGTCGCTGCTTAGGAGTACGGCGTGTTCAATGCAGTTTTCCAACTCGCGCACGTTGCCCGGCCAGTGATAGGAAAGCATCATGCTGATCGCCGGTGTTGTAATTCGCCGAACGTCCTTGTCCATCCTCTGGGAATGCTTCTCCACGAAGTGATCGGCCAGCAGCAGGATATCGTTCTTTCGATCTCTCAGCGGCGGCAGGCAGATAGGAAAGACGTTGATCCGGTAGTAGAGATCCTGGCGAAACTCGTCTAAAGAAACAGCGGCTTCCAGATCCTTGTTCGTTGCGGTAACAATTCGCACGTTAGCCTTCGTGGTTTGGTTGCTACCGACACGTTCGTATTCGCGTTCCTGCAGGACGCGTAGGAGTTTCACCTGAACGGCCGGCGAGAAGTCGCCGATCTCGTCGAGAAACAGGGTGCCTCCTTCGGCTTCTTCGAGGCGTCCCGAGCGTGCTGAGAACGCCCCGGTAAACGCTCCCTTTTCGTGGCCGAATAGCTCGCTTTCCAGCAAGGATTCGTTCAGCGCGGCACAATTGACCTTCACCAACGGCCCGGAACACCGGGGGCTGGCGTAGTGGATTGCGGAAGCCACCAGTTCCTTGCCGGTGCCCGACTCCCCGCGGATCAGGACGCTAGTCTGCGTGCGGGCCACCTGGTGAATCTTCTGATAAACATCCCGCATTGCGTGGGAGTTGCCGATGATGTTGTCGGGTCGAAACCGTTCTTGCAACGCATCCCGCAGGCGCCGGTTCTCGGCTTCATGATTCTGCCGTTCCAATTGCAGCAACCGGCGTGACTTGACGTCGAAAGCGATCAAACTGCCGACAATACCCAACGTGCGAGCATGCTCTCTCAGAGTAGCAAGATCCTGCAGCGGCACGTCGGCCGACAACGTTCCGACCACCTCCTTTCCAAGCACGATCGGTACGCAAAGAAAACTCACGTCGTGGGATTTTCCAGCCTGACGACGGTGGATGCGGTTGAAGAAACGCGGTTCCTGAGAGACACGCGGAATGACGGCCGCCTGGCCGGTTTGTACGACGGAACCCGTGATGCCTTCACCGCTACGATATCGCAGGTCCCGGTGGTTTGCGATACGAATGCCACCGGTGGCCTCGACGATCAACTCATTGCCGTCGGGGGAAAGGAGCATGATGGTCGTGCGAGTCATGCCCAGACGCTGCTCCAACTCGGCGAGGACGTCCCTCAACATCTGCTGCTGGCCGGACTGCGTGGCCAGCAGTTTGCCGATCGCGGCGAGCACGTGGAGCTCCACCTCATGTCGCCGGAGGTGTTCTTGCATGTCATCGGATCCGGCCATCGTGCAAACACGTTGTTGACGCCCGTCCATCGTCGAGTTTTCCTGTCGTGCCGTTTAGGAGCATCTAGCCGAACAGCGTAAATGCGATGCCCAACAGGAATCGTAATCGAACTTTTTAGGAGAACAACAACGTGATCGGCGCATATGATCCCCTTGCGTTTCGTTGGGGGGTCTTGATGACCACTGCGTGACAAAACGATTGCATGCGATACGTGCAACTACCGTGCCAGTTGTCAGGGCATCGAGTGCTAGCTTCGACGGAACTGCGGAAGAAGGCGGAACTCGCAAAGAAAACGGCCAAAGGTTTTTTGCCGAAGAGGAACAGACGGGGCCATCGTGCCTGTTTCATGAGCATTCACCGTCGCGCATTCGGGCGATTCTCGTAGCTGGTGTTTGATGGGACCGACGTGCCTTAGCCGCCTCATCCGCCCTTGCGGATATCCACAAACGCTTGGACTTGCGCGGTGATTGCTCGTTCGGTGGGTAGACGCTCCATGGAACTGGCGCCGTAGAATCCGTCGATCGCTCGGCAGTTTTCGAGGATGAACTTCGCGTCGGCCGGCTCGGCGATCGGGCCGCCGTGACAGAGCATGATGATCTCCTCGCGAATCGACTTGGCCGCGTCGGTGATCTGGTCGATGATCGTTACGCAATCTTCGAGCGTCTTGGCCGTTTGCGCGCCGATCGATCCCGATGTGGTTAGGCCCATGTGGGCGACCAGGATGTCGGCGCCCGCTTCGGCCATCGCGGCGGACGTTTCAGGGTCGAAGACGTAGGGCGTCGTCAACAGCTCCATCTGTCGGGCCAGACGCACCATCTCGACTTCCTTGGCGAAACCGAAGTTGGTCTCCTCGAGGTTCGCCCGAAATAGCCCATCGATCAGGCCCACCGTTGGGAAGTTCTGTATGCCGGCGAACCCGGCCGCTTGGACCTGCTCGAGAAATCGGTCCATGATCCGCATCGGGTCGGTGCCGCAGACGCCGGCCAGGACGGGTGTTTCGCGAACGACCGGCAGAACTTCGGCCGCCATTTCCATGACAATCGCGTTGGCGTCGCCGAACGGCATCAACCCGGCCAGCGAGCCATGACCGGCCATACGAAATCGGCCCGAGTTGTAGATCACAATCAGATCGATACCGCCGGCCTCCTCGAACTTGGCACTGATCCCCGTGCCGGCACCGCCGCCGATAATCGGCCGCCCCTCGGCAATCTTCTGTCGGAAACGGGTAAGCACGGTTTCTCTGGACTCGGGCATTGGGGATTCCTTGAAGTTAGTGTTGTACTACGAGCTCGTCATTGTCTCTCGTAATGTCTCGGCACACGCTTGAGAAAACTCCGGGGCGTTCACGTTGCAGTCGAGCTCGATTACCCGGATCTCGTCGCGCAGATCGCTCTTCAGCGCGTCGAACAGGGCCCGATTCGCCTCGGGTAGCCAAAACGGGCCGTCGGGCGAGTCGATCACGCTGAGCCCTTGCAGCGGGATCAATACGGTAACCGGTCCGGTGCTTTGGTTGAGTTTCTCGGCCATGATCCGGCCCAACTTGTCGCACTCCTCCGCCGTGGTCCGCATCAGTGTGATATTGGGATTGTGTTGATAGAAAGTCCGATCGGCGAACTTCTCGGGTACGGTCTCGGGGGCCCAGAAGTTGACCATATCGAGACAGGCCGGCGTGACGACGGCGGGCACACCCTGCACGGCCGCCGCTTCGAGCCGTTTTGGTCCGGCGCCGAACACCCCGCCGACCAACTCGTCGGCCCATTCGGTTGTGGTGATGTCCAACACGCCGACGATCAGGCCCTCGGCGATCAGGCTTTCCATGGTCCGGCCGCCGGTACCCGTGGCGTGGAAGACGAGCACTTCGTATCCGGCCTCTTCGAGGATGGCCTTGGCCGCCTCGACGCAAACGGTCGTGTTGCCGAACATCGAGGCAACGACCAGCGGTCTATCCTCGCCCGTCGGGACATCGGTTTGCATCATGCCGCAAACGGCTCCGGCGGCTCGGGCAAAGATCTCGCGGCTAATGCGATTGATACCTGCCACGTCGACAATGCTGGGCACCATAACGATATCTTTCACGCCGACGTATCCCGAAACGTCGGTTCCGGCGACGGTCGAGACCATGACCTTGGGCAGACCCAACGGCAAGGCCCTCATGGCGGCACACGCGACCGAGGTCCCCCCGCCGCCGCCCAGAGCCATGATGGCGTCGAACCGGTGCTGGGCATAGAGCGTCGGCACGAGCGCTTCGGCCCCGCGGGCCATGGCGGCAACGGCCTCGCCCCGGTCGGCCTTTTCGGCCAACTGCGCGGCGTCGGCACCGGCCGCTCGGGCAACTTCCTCTCGGGAAATGTCGGCCGTGATCTTCGGCGGACCAAGCACACCCACGTCGATCAACAAGGTCCGATGTCCCTGGGCCTCGATGCACTGCTGGACGAACCGATATTCGTCCCCCTTGGTATCCAGAGCGCCCAATAGGGCAACAGTTTTCGCCATCGCAGATTCTCCCGGTTGATCGCACAGCCCGGCTGTGGTTTAGCAGTCTTTTCGGTTTGTTGCAAGCCCCCGTCCGTTTGGGTGCCATGCTCCACGCTTGCGTGGGCATGCTTGCCCAGGGTAGGGTTTCGTAAGGTTGGGATCGTCCAGCAAGAAACTAGCGAGAAGTTGCGATTCCGAACGCAGGGTAAGACGCATGCCCACGCAAGCGTGGAGCATGGCACCCGCCGGTCACTACGAGCCGACGGGCGGTCGGCGACGACCGTCGAGTAGATGGCAAATCGCCAAGATCGGATGGCGCCAGAGCATCCGCGGGCCGGCATATCGCATCACCTCGACGGCTCGGGTCTTCATCGTCGGCTTGTAGCAGTGGATCGGGCACTTGCCGCACGGCGGCTTGTCCGATCCGAACGGGCAGCGGTCCAGTCGCGCACATGCATAGTCGAGCAACTCCGTACACTCCGAGCACGGCGCGTCCGGCCCATCATGGTGCGCGCGGCAATAGATCGTTATCATCGCCTTAACGGTTCGCTTCTCCCGAGCAATACGCCGCAAGTCGATTGGCATGGGAAATCGTTCGTTTCTGTTGTGGAAAGCCGGGTGTAGAGTGCCGCGCTCAATCGTCTTCCGAGGCTTGCCCGGGCAGTAGGAGCCCGCGGAGGACAAGGCGGCGGACGATGTCGAGACAGGTGGGCGTTATCGTGGCGGCATCTTGGTCGACCCAACCGGCCAGTTCTTCGATCAGGTCGACCAGCCGGCGCCGGCCGTCGCATCGGGCCAGCAGTCGGGCCACGTAGGGGTCAATGTTGCCCGTATAGGCCAGGCCCCGGGCCAACTGCAATTGCGATTCGACCACGGCCCAGCCGTCTTCCGAGGGGGCGAACTCCTGGTGCAATCGGGCGTCGGGAGAGAGACGAAACGCTTGGCCCAATAGCTGTTCGTCGTTTGGGTTGGCGTCGAGAAAGTCGTGCATCTCGAATCCCGACTCGATCCCGTCGCCGGCCGGCCCGAGCATCTTCTCCGGCCCGTCGCCGGAGCGAAACCAGTTCGACGCTCCCTCTCGCCGCCGCATGGTGATCAGCCCCCCGCTGACGGCCTCGATCTGCTCGTTGCGATAGTAGTCGGTCCACTCGTGATAGCGCTTTGCAAATTGCTCGGCGTCGTCTCGCTCGGTGTGGCGGATCCACTTCGCCGCATAGGCGGCCGCGTCGAGTGTGTCGGTTCGCATGACCCAGGCATCGCATCCGGTCGCCTCGAACCACTCGGCCAGCCGCTCCTGCCAATCTTGGCCCGCGACGTGTGCCCAGTTGCAGAGAATCTGGCAGTATCCCCCCTCGTTCAAATAGTCGGGCACCTGGCGAACGATCTTCCGCGTGACCTCGTCGCCGTGCATGCCGCTGTCGCGATAGATATATCGCTGCTCGGGCGAGATGACGAACGGCGGATTGGAGACGACCAGGTCGAACCGATGTTCGGCGACCGGCTCGAACAGATCGCCCTCGAGGCATTCGACGTTGGCCAGACCATTGAGTCGGGCGTTGAAGGCGGCCATCTCGACGGCCCGGGGATTGGTGTCCACGGCGAATACTCGCTCGCTGTGCGGGGCCGCCAGAAAGGCCAGCAGGCCGCATCCGGTTCCCAAGTCGAGCGAAAGCCGCGACGGCCGCCGAACGGTCAGATTGGCCAGCGTGAGCGTGCTGCTGCCGACTCCCATCACGTAGTTGGCACTCAGCCCGGCCTGCATACGGCGAGGCATATCGAACGCCACGATCAGATCTTGAAAGGGTAGGAGTTGAAGGACGGCCTCGACCGATTCACCCTGTTGTCGCAACAGACCCGCGTCGATCCATTGCCGGACGGTCATCGGCGCGACGGCCTTCTCGACCGTTTCGATATCGACGGGCACCCCCACGAGAAACAGGCGAATCAGCGTGTTCAGGCGGTTTGGCTCGGCCGTTGCCCTCAACAACAGCGGCAGATCGGTGCCGGAGATGGCCCGGACGTTGTCGACCTGAACGGCTTCGCTGACCCCCCGGTCGGTGTAGTTTGCGGCGGCCAATAGGTCGCCAAGTCGACTAAAATCGGCCGGATCGCGAAACCCGGGCGAGATGTCCTGGTGGTCTGCGGACATAGCGAGTTATCCTTTGGTATGTGATCCTGGTGATTCTATCCCCATTGTCGAAGAATCCCCACCCGGGTTGCCGGTTTTTCACCGTGACCGAGACGACTTGTCCGAAACGGCGAACCGGCCTAGACTACGCGCGGGCAGTTTTTTTGGAATCCTTCGAGGCGGACGCGGATGGCAAAGACCTATCAGCCCGGCGACGAACCGGTCCCGGGAACCGGATATCGACTGACCGAATTCCTCGGGCGAGGCGGCTTCGGCGAAGTTTGGAAGGCCAGTGCGCCGGGCGGTGCCGAGGCGGCGCTGAAGATCATTCGTCTCGGCGGCACCGAGGGCCGCAAGGAATTTCGCGCCCTGCAACTGGTCAAGCGGATCCGCCATCCCAATCTGGTCCCGATCATTGCCTTCTGGCTGAAGACCGAAGACGGCTCGGTGTTGGACGACAAGTTTTCGGCCGACGAGGGTCTGGTCGCCGGCGACACGGACGCGGACAACATCCTGAAGGAGACGATGGCCGTTCCAACCGGCGGTTCTGCGCTTCGAGCGAAAGAATTGGTCATCGCCATGGGGCTCGGCGATGCGACCCTGTTCGATCGGCTTCAACAATGCCAGGCAGAGAATCTTCCGGGGATCCCCCGCGAGGAATTGCTTCGCTATATGGACGACGTGGCCGAGGCGATCGACTATTTGAACAGTCCCATCCATGACCTGGCAGCCGAAGGCGCCGCCATCCAACATTGCGACATCAAGCCGCAGAACCTGATGATCGTCGGCGGGGCTGCCCAAGTCTGTGACTTCGGACTGGCGCGAATGATCGGCGCCGACCGGACAACGACGGCCGCTGCGTCGATCGCTTATGCGGCGCCCGAATGTCTGGAGGTCGGCCAGCCGAGTTCCTCGACCGACCAATACTCACTGGCGATCAGCTACTTCGAGCTGCGAACCGGCCGACTGCCTTACGTCGACAATACACTGGCGGCCGTGATGCAGGCAAAGCGGCAGGGGGACCTCGACTTCTCGAAGCTCCCTCAAAAAGAGGCCGAAGTGCTCCATCGGGCCACGTCGCACGCACCGGAGCAACGATACGCGTCCTGCGTCGAACTCGTCACGGCCCTGAGGGAGACGGAGGCAAAGACGGTCGACGTCGTGCGGAAAACGATCCAACGCCCGTCGGCTGAGAGGCCGTCGAACCGGGTGAGACCTTGGGCAATTATGGTCATGCTCGCCGGCCTGGCGTTGGTTGTTTGGGGGTTGTGGTATCGCTTTGGCGACGATTGGTTCGCCCGACGTCCGCCGCAACCGAACGTCGACCGTCCCAAAGACGATCCGGTCGAGGCGCCGAAAGAGAATGGGGAGGACCCGGGCAACGGCCCGACGGTGGTCGATCCCGTAGACCCGCCGGGCGATAATGGCCCGACGGAGCGAGTGCCCACGATTGCCGAGGCCGATGCGCTGATGCAGAGGGGGGCGTATGACGACGCGGTCACGGCCTATGGGCGAGTGATCGATATCGGGCCGACCCAGTCGGTCCTGCGCGATGCGTATTTCGGCCGGGGACATTGCCGATTGCAGTTACAGGACTACGATCAGGCGATCGTCGATTTCGAGGCGGCCTTGGAGTTGGATCCTCCCGAGCCGTTATCCGAGGCGTGGCAAAACGATCTGGCCATGGTCTTTGGGGAGCGTGGTTGGCTTGCGCTTCAGGAATCAGAGTACGATCGGGCCATCGAAGACCTTGAGAGAGCGGCCAAGTACGATCCACGAAATAACCTCATCTTCGTCCGTCTGGCCGGTGCATGGTTTGCCATGGGGAATGACAGAGAGGCCGTCAATAACCTCACCACGGCGTTGAACATCAAAGAGACGTACATGGACTACACGAGCCGAGGTGTGGCCTATCTCGGGCTGGAGGACTATATCGACGAGGCGATCGACGATTTCACCGACGCGATTCGCCTCAACGGAGAGAGCGCCGCGGCCCATGCCCATCGCGGCGATGCCCTGATGGCCCGATTCGGCGAAAGCTTGGACCGCCAGGACATCGACGACGCCTTGGCCGATCTGGACCGGGCCATCGAACTCTGCGAGGGAGATCCCGACGCCAACTTCTCCCCAGGCGTTGCCCGAGCCTATCGATCGGCCTGTCATCTTCTGGCCGGCGATGTCGACAAGGCCGCCGAGGATTGCACCGCCCTAGTGGCGATGGACCCGATGGACCGTCCCGTTGGTGCCCACACATTCTTCCGCGAGCTGGCCGGCGCCTTTGCCACAAAAGGACAATTCACCGAAGCGGTCGAGTGGATCGACCACGCCATCGAGGCGGCCCCGGACGACGAGACTCGAGGCAATTACGAGTCGCGGCGGACGGAATACCAGGATCAATAAAGCGTCGTTCGCGTCAATCGCGATTGGCGGCCGAAATTGCGGTTGACCATCACGCGCAACTCGCCGTCGAACTGCCGATCCATGCCGCCACCCAGCGGTACGGCATATCCGACCGTGACCACCGTCTTGTGAAGCTCGATGTGGGCTCCGAGCGTTAGATTGAACACTTCGATATTGCTCGAGTATTGCCCGACCTGAAAATTGCCCGCCGAAACGATGTCGGTTTCCATTAGCGACCTGTTCCAGTGCAACTCGGCCGTCAGAGCAACGCCGGAGAGCCGCGGATGGCGTCCGTGGCCGCGATAGGTCCAATAGCCGACTCCTATGTCGACATATTGGAAGGGCGTATCGTGGAGGTCCTCGACGTAGGTTCCCCCGGCCAAGACGGGATTGCCGTTGGCCGCGATGTCCCACTGCAGGAACCCCTGGGCGAAGAAGCGGTCGTTCGGCGTCCAGAGGATCCCCAAGAACGGTTCGAGATGGACCGCTTCGTTTTGGATTTCGATCAGCGGGGTGCCGTCGGCCAAGACGAGCCGCGTGTCGTCGGCCGTGGGCAGCGCGGCCGTTATACCAACGGATGCGGCCCATCGATCGCGGCGGATCACCAATCGCTTATAAGTCAGGCCCAAGTTTCCGAATTCGCCGGCGGAGAGATCCATCCCGCCGTCCTGAACCATCGTGCTGCCCATCGTGATCGCCATGGGCACCTTGAGTTCGATCGAGGCCAGGCCGTCGTTGAACGTCTTCTCAAAACCGGGCGTAAAGCGATGGACGTTCACCCCGTCGGCGGTCAGCGGCACGTTGGAAAAGTAGCTGTAGCCAAATAGGATCCGGTCTCTCGGGATGGGGCTCGTGTTCTCGGCGATCTTCAGCCGGCCGATCGTACTGCCGGGCGTGGGAACGTCGACGTAGTATTTCACATCGAATTGCGACGTGTAAGGGGCCCCGCCGTCATTGTCTGTCGTAATCCCACTGACGAGTGTCCCGCCGGCCGGTACGGAAGTTAGCGGGGGGCCACCCAAGCGGCCGGAAGCATCGTTGTAGTCCTCGATCGAATAAAAGCCTCCACCGTTCGGCTGGAGAGCGATGCGTGCCGTCTTATTGTCGACGGTGTAGAAATGCGTGCCGCTCGCGGCCACACCGGCCAAGCCCGTGAAGCTGAACGAACGGATGATCGCCGACCGAGTGGTCCCTCCGCCGAAGTTATCGCCGATCATATTGGGAGCGGAGGACTGTGGCCCCGGAGCGGCGCCAAAGTCGCTGGCCATGGCGTTGATCGGCGGTGAACCGAAGTCGCCGGTCCCGTCCGGGCCAAAACCTTCGATCCCCTCTTCGCCGGGTCCGATCCCCCCGGGTCC
>SDBT01008831.1_pt1 | contig 16407 bp, 15 predicted proteins | sample 2277101 | NCBI WGS metagenome assembly SDBT01 (sample SAMN10404973, study PRJNA504765) | marine sediment metagenome | isolation source: marine sediment core GS10_PC15, 103 cmbsf | place: Arctic Ocean: Southern Knipovich Ridge | collected 2010 | reverse complement strand
GGTACACCAACATCGACTTGGTGGTCGTCCGCGAAAATACAGAAGACCTCTACGCAGGCATAGAGTTTCAAAAGGGCAAAGACGACACCGCCGAACTTATCAACTGGCTCAATAAACACAGCAGCCGCAAAATAACACAAGACTCCGGAATCAGCATCAAGCCGATTTCAGTAAACGCTACACAGCGCATTGTCCGTTTCGCATTCGACTACGCCCGTAAGATGCGACGCGAAAAGGTAACGTCCGTTCACAAAGCCAATATTATGAAATTCTCCGACGGACTTTGGCTTGACGTAAGCCGAGACGTCGCAAAGCGATATTCCGATATCGAGTTCGAAGACCGCATTGTAGACAATATGTGTATGCAGCTCATCCAGAAGCCCGAGCTTTACGACGTCATCGTCTTGCCCAACCTCTACGGCGACATCATAAGTGATTTATGTGCCGGCCTGGTCGGCGGACTCGGCGTGGCACCGGGCGCAAACATCGGCGACAAAGGCGCTATCTTCGAGGCGACCCACGGAAGCGCTCCAAAATACAAAGGCCAGAACAAGGTCAATCCAACGGCTTTGATTCTCAGCGGTGTTATGATGCTAAGACACATACGAAAAACCGCCGAGGCGGACAAGCTCGAAAACGCCGTCGCCGCCGTCATCGCCGAAGGCAAATACGTCACTTACGATATGAAACCCGACCGAAACGACCCGACTGCCGTCGGCACAAGCCAGATGGCTGACGCCATTATTGATAGAATTAAAGCCCAGCGGTGAACTGACCTGCGAATCGCCGACCACGAGCCAGAAGATGACTGAATTGAACCACGATGTTTTCCGTAAATTGATTTCAGGCGAACGAACCGGTCTCTCGGCAGCATTTTTGCGGTCCCTGCTCGCCGCTGCCGCAAGGATTTACTCAGCCGTTATTTCGTTGCGAAATTCTCTGTACTCAAAAGGCTGGAGCAAAACACACACTGTTGATGTGCCCGTTATAAGCGTCGGCAATATAACGGTCGGCGGAACCGGTAAAACGCCACTCGTAATCTGGCTGTACCAACTCTTGGAGAGAAAAAACATCCGCTGCGCAATACTGACCCGGGGCTACAAAACACAACGAGACAGACTCTCCGATGAGCCGGCAATCCTCGCAAAAAGCTGCCCCCAGGCAAAAGTAATTGTCAATCCCGACCGCCGCACAGCCGCCTCTCGCGCCATACACAAATTTAACGCACAGCTCCTCATCATGGACGACGGCTTTCAGCACAGGCGACTGGCCCGCGACCTCGATATTGTAACAATTGACGCCACACAGCCCTTCGGCTACGGCAAATTGCTTCCCGCCGGGCTGCTCAGAGAACCACCAACCGCCCTGAACCGAGCCGATGCGGTCGTAATCAACAGAGCCAACCAGCTCGTCGAATATAAATTGACCCAGCTTGAAAACAAACTCCGCTCACTAAACCCGGATATGATAATCGCAAGGGCGATACACAACCCCATCTGTGCAAAATCAATAGACCGGAAAGAAATCAGTATTGAACAGTTAAAAGCCAAAAAGATTTTTGCCTTCTGCGGTATAGCTAATCCAAACGCCTTCTTAAGCACAATCAAGAGATGCGGACTCAATCTGGTCGGCTCAAAAATTTATAACGACCATTATCACTATACCGGCCATGACATTGCCTACATTTACGAGCAGGCCCGACACTGCAAAGCCGATTTGGTGCTATCAACGCAAAAAGACTGGACCAAAACCGCACTGCTCGCGCCTGTTACGGATGACCTTACCTTCACCTATTTGGCTGTTGAGTTAAAATTCCTGGTGGGCGAAGACAAATTTATACGGTTGATTGAAAACACAATACAGGGTAAAATTCCTGCATCTGCTCAGCAATAACCCGAAACTAAGAATTTGGCTGAATGAATGAGAAACTGTTAAAAATCGTAACCAATCTCGGCTCGCCGAAGGTCCTGATCGTGGGCGACTTTATGCTCGACGTCTACACTTACGGCGATGCCCTGAGAATAAGCCCCGAAGCCCCTGTGCCCGTGCTCAAAGTCACCAAAACCACGCACAGTTGCGGCGGGGCCGGGGCCGTAACCGCAAATCTCACCGCGCTCGGCGCCAAGCCTCTCTGCATGGGCGTAGTCGGAGAGGACCAGAATGGAAAAACCCTGAAAAAGATGCTCGCCGAAACCGGAGCCGACATAAGTGGCCTGCTCACCGTAAGCGACCGCCCCACCATAAGCAAACAGAGACTAATAGGCCTGGCGCAGCACCGACATCAGCAACAACTCTTTAGAATGGACCAGGAATCCACAGAGCCGCTATCCAACAAGCAGTACGAAGAAATCATGCAGATTTACCGCGATAAACTCGCCCAGGCTGACATCGTCTGCTTACAGGATTATGACAAAGGCCTACTGCGTTTGGATATTTGCAGGAAAATGATAGAATTAGCAAGAGAGGCAGGCAAAAAAGTCCTCATAGACCCTGCACTTGCTGCCGACTATTCAAAATATGCCCGCGCCACACTGATTACACCAAACCGCCAGGAAAGCTCCCTCGCCGTTGGCCTCGAGATTAAAACTATAGACCATGCTGCCGGAGCAGCAGAGCAGCTCGCCCAAAAACTGCTCCTGGAAGCTGTCGTGATTACCCTCGACAAGGAGGGCGCATATCTAAAAGCAGGAAAAGTGAGCGAGCTTATACCTACCAGACCTCGCAACGTTTACGATGTCACCGGTGCTGGTGATATGGTTTTAGCAACGCTTGCAATAGCCCTGGCGGCTGGTTGTGATTATAAAACAGCCGTGCAATTGTCCAACATAACCAGTGGGATAGAGGTTGAAAAATTCGGCGTCGCCACTGTAACCGTTGACGAAATCGTCAATGAAATCGTCAGCCAGAACCGCGGCAAAGGCGGTAAGGTCCGCTCAATCGACTCGCTGCTGCAGGAACTCGCGTGGTGTCGCACACAAAAACAGACTGTGGTGTTCACCAACGGCTGCTTTGATGTCCTTCATACAGGTCATATAGAGCTCCTCAGATTCTGTAAGTCACTCGGCGACATACTGGTGGTCGGATTAAATAGCGACAGTTCGACAAGGACCATCAAAGGCCCCGACCGCCCCATTAACAACCAGCACGACCGAGCCGCCGTCCTTGCTGCACTGGAAACCGTCGACTACGTCACAGTTTTTGACCAGCCCGAACCCCTTGACCTTATCAAAAGCGTAAAGCCCGACGTATTAGTCAAGGGTAAGGACTGGCAGCAAAAAGGCATCGTCGGCGCTGACTTTGTTGAATCTTATGGCGCCAAAGTTGTCTTCGCCCCCCTCGTCGAGGGTAAGAGCTCAACCACCATAATCGAAAAAATTAAGTCATTTGCAGCGAAAATGAAAAAGGTCAAAACACTCGAAAGAAAGCCCTGATGAATGAGGATACAAAGAAAAAACTCAAAGCAGCAATAGAGGCTCACAAAAAATCCCTTGATGATTTTGAGGCCAACGCTACTGAAATAATCGCAGCCGCCGCCGAGGCGATAATAAGCTCATTAAAAAAAAGCGGCAGCGTCTACACCTGCGGCAACGGAGGCTCGGCGGCCGACGCTCAGCACATAGCCAGCGAGCTTATCGGCAAATTCGAGCGGCACCGCAAACCTCTGCCCGCAGTCGCCCTGACAACGGATACTTCAGTGATAACCTCGCTCTCCAACGATTACGGCTACGAAAACATATTTGCCAGGCAAACAGAAGCTCTGGTCAGAGAAGGCGACCTCCTCTGGGCCATCTCGACCAGCGGAGCCTCGCCAAACATCATCGCAGCCGCCGCCCTGGCAAAGAAAAAGGGAGCTTTCGTGCTCGCCTTTACCGGCAAAGCCGACAGCAAGCTCCAGCAGATTGCCGACATCTGCTTTTGCACCAATGATGATTCAACCGCCCGCTGTCAGGAAATTCACCAGCTCGGCTATCATATAATCTGCGACCTCGTTGAGTCGGCCTTCGCCAATGGTTAACTTGAATCTGGATAGAAATGCCTGATAAAGCAATATTCCTGGACCGCGACGGCACCCTAATTGAAGACCCGGGCTATATTAACCAGCCTGACCAGGTAAAGCTGCTGCCCGGTGTCACCGAAGCACTTATCGAGCTAAAGGCTCTCGGTTATAAGCTAATCGTCGCCTCCAATCAGTCTGGCGTCGCACGCGGAATCGTCACCGAAAAAGTCCTGCGCCAGATTCATGACCGGCTCGGACAGCTGCTTGCTGAAAAAGCAGCCCCTTTGGACCACATCTATTATTGTCCCTACCATCCCGACGGCGTCGTCCCGAAATACCGTAAAGAAAGTGACCTGCGCAAACCAAACCCCGGAATGCTGCTGCTCGCCGCCAAAGAAATGGACATCGACCTCACTCAGTCCTGGCTCATTGGCAACAGCGCACGTGACATCAAAGCCGGGGTAAGTGTCGGCTGCAGGACTATACTAATTGACCATTCTGCCTGTCACAAACACCTTGAACCAGACCTGCCAAAGCCCGATTATCGAGCCGTAAATATGAAAGAAGCCGTTAATATCATTAAAAAACATCTTCGCTCAGCAGGACAGCTTGCCCCGGAGACAATACCCACGACCCTTAGACCACAATCGCAACCACAAGACGCTGAGCCGCAATCGCTGCAACCGCCCCACCAGCCGGCAAATCACACCGACCAGCAACTCTCCGGCGACACAACCGCAAATCTGCTCCACAGCATCTTACAACAGCTTCGAAGTATGCAGCGAGACACCACCTTTGCCGATTTCTCCGTCATGAGGCTCTTGGCCGGGACACTGCAGATTATCGTCCTCTTTTGCCTGTTGATAAGCGTATGGCTCCTGATGAGCGCAACTGCAGCGGACAATTCCGCTTTAATTGCGCTTGGCTTTGCAATCGTTTTCCAAACTATGGCGCTGACATTTTACATGATGAAAACGAGAAAATAGCAGTTTCACTAAAGGTTCCGTGAATCGCAGATACTGCATTCTCAGCTCAATGGAAAATCCGACCACCAAACGCAAACAACCGGGCACCAAATGCGACATGCATGATACCACATACAAAATTTTAATCTGGCTGCCCTCTCCTATGGGTGATGCCATCCTCTGCACACCTGCGCTGCGGGCCATCCGTCAACACTTCAAAGACGCCGAAATTACCTTCTTCGCCAACTCTACCGTCAACCAAATTCTCTCGCCAACTCGCTTCAATCACGCCTGGCTGACCCAACAAAACAAAAGTCCGCTTGCCCTTGCAAAAATATTAAGCGCCCGCAAGTTCACACACGCAGTCCTCTTTAAAAACTCCTTCGCTTCCGCACTTGTCTGCTTCTTAGCACGCATACCATCACGCATAGGTTACGCACGCGAGGGACGCCGATTCCTCCTGACCCAGAGACTCTACCCGCCGAAACTATCTCGAACAAGATTCAAGCCTGTTCCCATGATTGACTATTACCTTGCAATCGCATCATGGCTCGGTGCCGAAACTTCTGATAGAAAGCTCGAACTACTTATCGACCCGCACCAAAACAGGAAACTACAGGCCAAACTACCACAAATCGCCGAAGCCAAAGGACCGCTCGTCATCCTTGTACCCGGTGGAGCGTTCGGGCCAAGCAAGTGCTGGCCAGGCGAAAGGTTCGCAGAAACAGCCGATTGGCTCATTTCAAACTATCACGCAACGGTTGTCATCTCCGTTGCATCCGACCCCCTCGAGCAGAAAATCGCCACCCAAATCTGCAGCAAAAGCGCCCACAAACTAATTAACCTGGCCCAGACCCCCTTAACGCTCGGCGAGTTAAAAGCACTCTTTGCCGTCGCTGACCTCGTAATAAGCAACGATACCGGGCCACGCCACATAGCCACAGCCCTGCAGAGAAAGCTCATCACACTCTTCGGCCCCAACGACCCCGCTTGGACACACACCGGCTACGAAAACGAAATTGAAATCACCGGCGATGCACCCTGCGTCCCATGCGCAAAGCCCGTATGCAAAGAAACCGAACACTTCTGCATGCACGCAATCACCGCCGAAACAGTCTGCCAGGCCGCGAAAAAACTACTCGAAAATAATCACCATAAGCCCACTGCCCCAGCTAAGCGGAAATTCGTCCAAATTTCAAAATCTCTCTTCATCGATGCCGACTACGAAACCGCATTCAGCCAACTGGGCCTGACCTCCATCGACGCCGTTTTTGCCTTCAGCAAGGGTAACGACCTGACGAAAGACAATCTATCCAGGTATCGCAGCCGCCTGAAATTCGAAATAAATCTACCCTCCACCACGGTCTTCCTAAAACGCTACGACTCACCGCCAGCCACAGTCCAGCTAAGAAACTGGCTTTCCGCTCGCTCACGCAAAAGCTGCGCCCTCTGCAACCTTGAACCGGCAAATGACCTTGCCGAAATGGGAATAAACACGTCGAGAACTATTGCTTACGGCGAGCAATGGGGGCCTCTTTTTGAGAAAAGAAGTTTCATCGCCACCGAAAAAATCCCCGCTGCAGAATCCCTCGAAAAAAAATTGCCGTACTATTTCCACACTCCTCCAACAGCCGACAACTTAAAGCTGCGAAGAGTCTTCATCGTGCAATTAGCCCACCTCGTAAAGAAATTCCATCAGACCGGCTATCGGCATCGAGACCTGTATTTTTCCCATATATTCTACACAGATGATGGCCGGTTTTATCTCATAGACCTGGCACGAACCTTCAAGCCGAAACTCTTCGCCAACAGATTTCGCATTAAAGACATCGCGCAAATTCACTACTCGGCCCCAGCGAAATATTTCTCCAATACCGACCGGCTGCGATTCTACTTCGCGGTCACCGGCTGTAGCAGACTAAAAAAAGAAGACAAGGCCTTTATCCGCACGGTACTGAGAAAGGCAAGGCGTATGGCACGACACGATGCCAGGCACAATAGGACCGCACCCTTTGCAGGTTGACCAAATGCTATTATAATGGCGTAATGAAAAACAAAGTCGCAATCATCATAGAACGCGCAGACATCACCCTCGGCGGAGCCGAACGCTCCGTCCTTGAACTAACAGGCCAATTGCAGGCACTCGACTTCGACGTCGATATAATTGCCGCAAAAGGCCAAACCTGCAACCCTAACACTCGCATCCTATGCCAAAACAGCCTTGGCAAACGCACCTGTTTCTTCACGTTCACAAAGGCCCTCAAAAAACATCTTGCACAAAATCACTACGACATAATTCACAGCGCCCTGCCCTTCCCCTTTGCGCACATATACCAGCCGCGGGGAGGTACCTACGCCGAATCCATCCTGCGTAACGCCGTCAGCTACCAGAACAAATTTCTGACCCACTTCAAAAAAATGACCGCTTTTGCTAATCTCCGCAGAACCATACTCCTCCAGGCGGAAACAAAGCTTTGTGGCGGACGCGATGGCCCGCTAATCCTCGCACTGTCAAACTATGTGGCCCAGCAGCTCAAAGACCACTATCACACTCCCGACCGGCGCATAACGGTCGTACCAAACGGCATAAAAACAGATAAGCAAATTGACACCACCCAGGCCAATAAACTCCGCGCAAAAATATTAGCCGAATTAAAGCTCAAGGAAAAAAACAATCGTGTCTTCTTCCTGTTTGTCGCAAATAATTTTCGATTGAAGGGACTCGCACCTCTGTTAAAAGCAATGAAGTTGGCAGCAGCCGACACGTCACCATCGCACCCTTATCTCATAGTTGCAGGCCGGGACAGGCCGCACAAATATCACCTTGCCACAAAAAGGCTTCGCTTAGACCGCACGGTAATATTCCTCGGACACGTCCCCGACATCCATAACCTGCTGTCGGTAATCGACGTCGCAGTCCTGCCCACTTTCTATGACCCCTCAAGCCGGTACATCCTTGAAGCCATAGCTGCCGGCAAGCCCGTCATAACTACCCAATTCAATGGTGCAACCGATTTGTTCGTCAACAACCTCCACGGCAAAGTAATCGACAAACCGGAAAACATCGCTGCGCTGGCAAAGGCCATAACCTTCTTCACCAGCAAGAACAATATCCAACAGGTCTCCCAGGCAATCGTTGACGACAATCTCAGGGAAACAGTCTCCATCAACAGAGTTGCGGAAAAGCTCATATCAGTCTATAAATCGATACTCGAAAAACGAAAGTGAAAATGGCATTCGTAATTTTAACCATTGTTGCATATCTGCTCGGGTCAATACCCTTTGGCCTAATCATCGCCAAAGCCCACGGCAAGGACCTTCGCAATATCGGCTCAGGAAACATAGGGGCGACAAATCTCTCGCGGGCACTCGGCAAAAAATGGGCGCTTTTTTGCTTCTGCCTGGACGTTACAAAAGGCCTGGTCCCGATGTTAGCCGCCACCTCGCTTCACTCCGCTGTGCCGACTACAACGGAACTCCTGCTTGCCCTTGTGGTCGGCTGCGCAGCCGTCCTCGGCCATATCTTCCCACTATACGTCAAATTCAAAGGCGGCAAAGGAGTCGCAACAAGCTTCGGTGTTGCCCTCGGCCTTTGGCCCTATTACACAATCTGTGCCGCCTTCGCCTTTGCAGTGTGGGTCGCCGTTGTCTTGACATCGCGGTATATTTCGCTCGCCTCAATCGCCGCTGCCTTGTCCTTCCCTCTTACGTTCCTCCTGGTGATAGCCATCACCCCGGCCTGGAAGCTCACCGAACTTTGGCCCCTGCTCGCTGCAGCCGTTGCCATACCGCTAATCGTTATCATCCGCCACAAGCAGAATATAAAAAGGATAATCGCGGGGACAGAAAGCAAGCTTAAAAAACAGACCTGAAGTCAAAACCGCACAGACGCGATAACTTCCCGCCAAAAACAACCCTCGGCAAGTCAGCCCAGTGGGCCTGGCACTCTAACTACACCAAAAATTATAACTGTTAACCATTTTATCGGCCAAATCAAGCAAAAAAGATTACAAGATATTCGCCAAATCCGACGTTTAAGAAACTTGCGATGCCCTTTTGCCGCTTTCCTCCTCTTGCACGCCAGTGACCTTACACACCCGACGTCGGAATAAGGCACAGCAATCTCAACAGTCCCGCCCCCGTATTCTTGAACCGGTGCTCCTTGCCCCCGGGCACAAATATCACATAATCCTTCTCAAACGCGTATTCCTCCTCTTCATATACAAATACCCCTTCTCCCTCGACTGTGAATATCTCATGTTCGTGCGGGTGAACGTGCAGCGGAGTATAACCGCCAGGCTGTATCTCAAACAGTCGCATCGCAAAATTCTCCGCCCCGTCTTCTTTTGAAATCAGCCACCTTATCCCTGCATCTTTTGCCCCCTCAACCTCGACAGCTTTTTTTTCAATGTTCATGCAGTTCTCTATCTTCATCTCTGCTCCTTCTGACCCAACTGACAAACACTCTCACCCAAGTTTCTTGTCCAAAATCTCGGATACCACCTTCGGATTTGCCCGCCCCCTTGTCTTCTGCATTACCTGACCGAGTAAAAAGCCCCTCGCCTTCTTGCTCTTCTTGCCGCCGCCGGTCACATCTTCCACCGCCTTGGGATTTTCCGCAATCACCTGCGCAACTACTCCTTCCAGCTCACCTGCGTCACTCTTCTGAATAAGGTTCAGCTCTTCTGCTATAACTTCCGGCCCCTTGCCTGTTTTTACCATCTCTCCAAAGATAGTTCCCGATGTGGTCGCGCTTACCTCACCGCCTTCAACCATCTTGGCCAGCTCCGCAACGCTCTGCCCCGTCACCCCCAAATCAGCCACACCGCAGCTTCTTTCATTCGCTATCTTTAAGCCGCTCTGTGTAAGCAGATTACACACCTTCTTGGGTTCGCCGCCGGCCCCAACCGATTCGTCGAAAAATTCCGCCGTCGACCGCTCCGCCGTTAACACACCCGCGTCATAATCACTCAAACCATACTCCTGCACATAACGCATCTGTTTCCTTATAGGCAGCTCACACAAACGCGACTTAATCTCCGCAAGCCACTCATCCGTCAGCTTAACCGGGACTAAATCCGGCTCCGGAAAATATCGATAATCGTGCGCCTCCTCCTTCTCCCTCTGCAGCACCGTCACCTCCCTCTCATCATCCCAGCCTCGCGTCGTCTTATTGCCCATACTCATAACCTTCCCCGTCTCCAAAAACTCATCAAGTTGTCTCTGCTCCTCATACGCCACACTCCGCTCAAGCGCCCGAAAGCTGTTTAAATTCTTGACCTCAACGATGGGCGTTTTATATTCCCCCCCGTCTTTGGTCACAACCAGATTAACGTTCGGCTCAAAACGCATGTGCCCCTTCTGCATGTCCGCTTCAGAAACTCCTAAGTAACGCACCATCCGCTGCAGTTCCACCGCCAACGCCCGCACCTCGGGACCACTGTTCATATCAGGCTCGGTGACAATCTCCAAAAGGGGTGTCCCCGCCCTGTTCAAATCGACCTGCGAAAAATCCCCCGCCGTGTGCAAATTCTTGCCCGCATCCTCCTCAAGATGAGTTCTGATTATGCCTATTCTTTTCGCCTGACCGGATTCAAGCGGTATCTCTATATACCCGTCCAGGCTGAGGGGCAAATCGTACTGGCTTATCTGATAATTCTTCGGCAAATCCGGATAGTAATAGCCCTTCCTGTCCCACTTCGTAACCCTCGCTACCTCGCAGTTGAGCGCCAGACCCACCAATACAGCATATTCGAACGCCTGCTTGTTCATCACCGGCAATACACCGGGCATACCAAGGCAAACCGGACACACCCTGCTGTTCGCCTCCTCGCCAAAGCTGAGCGCGCAGCCGCAGAACATCTTCGTCTCCGTGCAAAGCTGCACATGTATCTCCAGACCCACCAAAACCTTGTATTGCAGCTCACCCATTTCTTAACTCACCTAACCATACCCGGCTTCCGCGCATGCCAGTCTGTCTCTCTCTCAAGCATCCTGGCTATTCGAAGTAGCCTGTCTTCGGTGAATACCGGCGAAAGAATCTGCAATCCAATAGGCAGATTCTTCTTGTCAAACCCACAAGGCACACTGATTGCCGGAATACCCGCTAAGTTCGCCGATATAGTATAGACATCCGACAGATACATCGTCAGCGGATCGTTAATCTTCTCACCAATCTTAAACGCCGTCGTCGGCGAAACCGGCATCATAACACAGTCACACTTCTCGAACGCACGAGCAAAATCACCCCGTATCAAATTCCGCACCTTAAGCGCCTTCAGGTAATAAGCATCGTAATAACCGCTCGATAGCGCGTAGGTCCCGAGCATTATCCGCCGCTTGACCTCCTGACCAAACCCCTCAGCACGAGATTTTGTATACACCTCAATATAATCACAAGGCCGCTCCGTACGATGACCATAGTGCACCCCGTCGTACCGCGCCAGGTTACTCGAAGCCTCCGCAGTCGCCACCACGTAATAAGCCGCAATAGCATAATCCAGATGAGGCATATCCACCTCTATAACCTGTGCCCCAAGCCCCTTATAAACCTCAACCGCATCAGCCAGCAACTGCTGCACTTCTGCGTCCGCACCACCGACAAACGCCGGAACCGTCCCAATCTTAAGCCCTTCCACAGGCTTGTCCAGTTCCGCAACATAATCACACACCGGCGCGATTTTCTCATCCACGCTCGTGCTGTCCGACACGTCGCGCCCCGCTATCACGTTCATCATCAGCGCACAATCAGCCACCGTCCGAGTCAGAGGCCCAATCTGGTCCAGGCTCGACCCATACGCTACAAGACCAAAACGCGAAACCCGTCCGTATGTCGGCTTTAATCCCACCACCCCGCAGAAACTCGCTGGCTGCCTGATGGAACCGCCCGTGTCAGACCCAAGAGCCGCAAAACACATCCCTGCCGCCACTGCAGCAGCCGAACCGCCGCTGCTGCCCCCCGGCACGCAGCTCGCATCCCACGGATTCACTGTCTGCTTCAGGCCCGAGTTCTCCGTACTCGAACCCATCGCAAACTCATCCATATTCGTCTTGCCGACTATCACCGCATCAGCAGCTAAAAGTTTATCTACAACCGTCGCATTATACGGTGCACGAAAATTCCCCAATATCCTCGATGCGCACGTAGTCGCCCCGAAAGTCGTGCACATATTATCCTTCACCGCAACCGGGACACCAGCCAGCACACCCAACTGCTCACCTAAACCCGCCCGCTTGTCAATCTCCTCTGCCCGCTTCAAAGCCTCCTCCTTGAATGTACTGATGTACGCCCCAACCGTCCCCTCATATCTTTCTATCGCCCCAAAAACCGCCTCCACCGCCGCTATACTCTTAACTTGCCCCGTCGCAACTGCCTCCCGCAGCTCCCCGCAGCTCATATTCAGCAGTTTTGAATTCTGTGTCCCGGTCATTTGAATTTGTTTCGGTTCTCGATATTAGTATTTCGAATTCACAACGACTTCTTTCCGCTAACCGCTGCTCTCGTCCAATATTTTCGGCACCTTGAAAAATTCCCCGTCTCGCTGCGGCGCATTGGCCAGCGTCCGCTCAGTCCCAAGTGAATCCTTCACACAATCGGCACGGAAGACGTTACTTATCGCCAGGCAATGTGCCAAAGGCTCCACATCCGTCGTGTCCAGTTCGTTCATCTTCTCCATATAATCCAAAATTGCGCTCAACTGCCCCGTAAATTCCTTAACTTCGGCCTCGCTTAACTCCAAACGAGACAGCTTCGCAACCTTACGCACCTGGACCTTGTCTATTCTTTCCGCCATCTTCTTTCCTGCTAAATAAAAAGCGAGGGATAACCCACCTCGCTCATTTAACGCACAAGTCCTCTTTCGCTCTTATGGCCTCACGCACTTACGCTCTTTGCATCAGCGGGCTTGTAATCTCGCTTGGCCGGCTTTTGAATAAGCCCCATATGAATAGCTTTGGCTGAGACCTTGATTCTGCAGACCTTGCCGTCAACAACCGCACGAACCTTCTGAATATTCGGCTTAAACTTCCGCTTGCTTTTCCCCGTAATCTTCCTGCCAACACCGCCAAGGTGCTTGGCCTTACCACGCCGGGTAATACTTCGTCCGCTTATCGTCCGCTTGCCCGTAAAGTAACATACTCGCGACATCCACTGCGCTCCTGTACACTTAACTAAGATTCCACCGACCGGCATACTCACGCGCCGGCACAGAACGTTTTAATATATGATTTCATCCCCTAATTGCAAGGCCAATCCACATTTTAATACGAAAATACCCCTCTCTACCCCAAAAAACATCTTCCCTCGCAATCACCGCTCTAAATTCAGCGACTCTTTACCTCTTAACCGATATACCTTATAATTAGTCACAGCTTACAGACTCGGTTAAATAGCAGTCCTCCAGGATGGCTTTTGCCAAAACAGATGCTATGAATATTTTAGGAATTTCCGCTTTCTACCATGATAGCGCCGCCGCACTCGTCCGCGATGGCCAAATTATCGCCGCCGCACAGGAGGAACGCTTCACAAGAAAAAAACACGACTTCCAGTTCCCCTCAAACGCGCTCCACTACTGCCTCCAAGCCGGAAAAATAAACCCGCAAGACCTCGATTACGTCGTATTTTACGAAAAGCCCCTCCTCAAGTTCGAAAGGCTGCTCGAAACATACATCGCCTATGCGCCGCGAGGTTTCAAACAGTTCCTTATGAGTATGCCGGTCTGGCTCAAACAAAAGCTGCACCTGCCCCGAGAAATGGACAAGGCGCTGAAAAACAAGTACAAAAACCGCTACGTCTTCACTGAGCACCACGAATCACACGCCGCCAGCGCATTTTTCCCCTCGCCCTTTGCCGAAGCCGCCATCCTCACATTAGACGGAGTCGGGGAATGGGCAACCGCCGCATTTGGAACCGGCCGCGCAAACAAAATCAAATTGACCCACGTCCTGCAATTCCCCCATTCCCTCGGTCTGTTGTATTCTGCCTTCACTTACTATACCGGCTTCCGCGTAAATTCCGGCGAGTACAAAATGATGGGCCTGGCGCCCTACGGAGAGCCAAAGTATTATGACCTGATACTCGACAAACTAATTGACCTCAAAGAAGACGGCTCCTTCCGCCTCAATATGGCCTACTTCCCTTACTGCCACAAAACCCTAATGATTAACTCCAGGTTCGAAAGACTTTTCGGCGCCTCCCCACGCACCACAGCAGCCCCATTGACCCAGCACCATATGGATGTAGCTGCATCGATTCAGGCCGTCACCGAAGAAGTTATGCTCCGTGCCGCAAGACATGTGCACCAACAGACCGGAATGAAAAACCTCGCTCTGGCTGGCGGAGTCGCCCTCAATTGCGTCGGAAACGGACGAATCCTGAAAGAAGGACCCTTCGACCAAATCTGGATTCAGCCCGCAGCAGGGGATGCCGGCGGCGCACTCGGAGCCGCCCTGCTCGTATGGTACCAGTTGCTCGGCAACACCCGCCACATCGACGGCCAGGACAAACAACAGGCCTCGCTGCTCGGACCCGCATATACCAATGACCAAATCCATCGATTCCTTGACTCGGTCAACGCAAAATACCACAGGTTCGAAAACGAAGAACAACTAATCGACAAAACAGCCGACCTCATCAACCAGGAGAAAGTAATCGGCTGGTTCCAGGGACGCATGGAATTTGGACCACGGGCACTCGGCAACAGAAGCATCATCGGTGATGCCCGCAGCCAGAAAATGCAGTCCACCATGAACCTCAAAATAAAGTTTCGCGAGTCTTTCCGACCCTTTGCCCCCTCTGTCCTCACCGAAGACGCCAACTCTTTCTTCAACATGGATTCCACACAGGACAGCCCATACATGCTCCTCGTCGCACCGCTTCGAGAAGATAAACGCCTGCCCCTCAACATACCTGTCGAGACACTCAAAGGCATTGAAAAACTAAAAGCAAAACGCAGCGTTGTCCCCGCCATAACCCACGTCGATTATTCCGCCAGAATTCAAACCGTCGACCCCCAGCGACACGCCAGACTCCACCGCCTGATGAGCCGCTTCAAGGAAAAAACCGACTGCCCCGTCATTATCAATACAAGTTTCAATATTCGAGGTGAGCCCATCGTCTGTTCCCCAGAGCATGCCTACCGATGCTTTATCGCAACCAACATGGACGTCCTGGTAATAGAAAACAACCTGCTCTTCAAAGAAGAGCAGCCCCAGGCCACGCAGCACGAGGTGGATATGTACAAGGCCCAGTTTCAGTTGGATTAAACCCTTTTATACATAGCAAAAGAAAAAAATGTCACTAATCGAAATTAACTATCATCCGCTTCCCAGGCAGCTACGACAATTCGGCACTATCGCTCTGTTTGCATCGGCCCTTCTCGCTCTGCTGCTTTACCTGCTCAAGGGCTTTGCCCTGCAGTGGGCCTTGCTCATCTTCGCCGTTGGTCTGCTCATCTTCCTTGCAAGCCTCGCCTCTCTCAAGCTGACCAGAATCATTTATCTCGCCCTGATAATCATAACAGCACCAATAGGAATCGTCGTCAGCTTCACGCTGCTGGCAGCATTCTACTTCTTGCTGCTCACCCCGCTCGCACTCTTCTTTCGCCTGATAGGCCGTGACCCCCTCTGCCGAAAATTTGACCCCAATGCCGAAACCTACTGGCTGACCCATCAGTCCGACGTTAAACCCGAACGATATTTCCACCAGTCCTGAAAAACAGGAGAATCTAATGGCTAAACACTCCCGGGAGAAAAAAACAGAAGACTTTAGAACACTTGCTCAAAAGAAACGCGACTCAATAATCGTTGAATTTTGGTTCTTTCTCAAACAGAATAAAAAATGGTGGCTGCTGCCGATTCTGCTCATCTTGCTCCTGCTCGGCCTGTTCGTACTGCTCGGAGGCACCGCAATAGCACCCTTCATTTATCCGCTCTTCTAATCGCACGGATAAACCAGCAGACTTACTGATGAAATCAAAAAACATAGCCGTGAAACCAAATCAACGAAAATACCTCGCTACCATCATCGTACTGTCCGTTATCCTGCTCCTTTGGGCTATGCCCTCCAACCTGGCCTACAACGTCGCTCAGCACAGAGACATCCTCTTGGGCAGATACACCGTCGACCGCCTCTCAACCCTCCTGCTGCTGACTCCCCTCGGTCTGCTCATTATCAAGGCCGTCTGGTCCAATAAAAAGACAAACCTCACCCCGCAGCAAAAAAAACAACGCTCATTCAAAGCAATAGCCTTGTCGCTCTCCATAATCCTCACGCTAATAACCGTAGATATTTTTATGCGCCTCCTAAAGCACAGACACTATGTCAAACAAACAACCTTTTACCACCGCGTGCCCAACAAAATACAAAAAGGCGTCACAAGGGACCTCCCCCAAACAGCCTTTTCCTACCCCCTGACACCCGCAGGATACCGCGATATTCAGTACACG
>SDBT01008830.1_pt1 | contig 16407 bp, 17 predicted proteins | sample 2277101 | NCBI WGS metagenome assembly SDBT01 (sample SAMN10404973, study PRJNA504765) | marine sediment metagenome | isolation source: marine sediment core GS10_PC15, 103 cmbsf | place: Arctic Ocean: Southern Knipovich Ridge | collected 2010 | reverse complement strand
AGGTTCGATGCCTTCGCCAGTGATGCTGCGCGCCAACCAATCAAGTGATTCCATAAGTCGTTCGTCGCCCATCCAGCCCAGATCGATCAAAGCTGCTGCAAGGTTACCCTGTAAGCATTGGATCATCCCGGTAGGTTTTGCGTCGGCGCTAATTCCGCCATATCTGGAGCGAGCGTGCTTCAAGATATAATCGCAAGCGGCTTTTATCCTGAGGTCATGTCCGTCGGCGCCCAGCTGTGCCAGTGAAATGAGCTGCCATACAGTGCCCCTGTATTTGGGATAATACCCGGGACCCGGTTCGACCCAATACCCGTCAGGATCCTGTGCTTCCAGAATTACCGGAACCGGACCATGCGCCATCACATTCTTACGGGCAGCGAGGACCTCACTATCATCGGGTTGCGTGTCCAATAATTCTAGTAATGCGAAATAACGCACACCCGGGTTTTGAGGATCATTTTCCAACAACCACGGTAGGGAATCCCCTTTCAATTGTTCCATCAAAACATCGCCCATATTATGTAACCCTCCAAATTGTAGCAGCTCTTATTCGACCGAACCCAACCCGAGAAGTGATCGCCCAAAACAAAAGAAACTGGGATATTCAGCTGCTATCGAGTCTACTGAACACTCCAGTTCTCCTGATTCATTTGATTTGGACCAGCGTCAAATGCAAAGTTCTGCAAACGTGTCCTAATCCATCTTACAATTTTGGCAGCAGGTATTCATATGCACTCAGACTGGCTTTTGCTCCTTCCCCCACGGCAATGAGAACTTGCTCTGCAAATCCCGATGTGACGTCACCGGCAGCAAAAATCCCAGGAACATTTGTGTGATTCGCGCAATCTACAATGATTCTACCCTGGTCATCGAGATCAACCATATCGGCGATCATTTGTGAGTTGGGAATGAGCGCCATCTCTATAAATGTACCGTCGGCCTCAATTGCCGAGATTTTTCCGTCAGGGTCTTGCACCATCACACTTCTGGCGAAATCGTCGCCCTTTACTTCGACAACCTCATGACCGTCGAGAATCGTGACGTTATCAGCCGTTGTTAGTTTCTTTCCCAATGGCGAGGCCAGTTCTCTGTTGGATTTGCTGACCAGGTATACCTGTTCTGCGATAGTAGCCAATTCTGCTGTTGAACGCATTGCCAGGTCGCCGTCACCGATTACGACTACGGTCCGGTCGATGAAGAGGGGCGCATAACTCAGCGCAGAATAACAAAGTCCGCTCATCATATATTCTTTTTCACCCGGTATTTTAAGGCGCAGTTGCTTTGCACCAGTGGCGACGATGACGGCTTTGGTCTTCAATTCTCCACCACCCCTGGTCAAGACTAAAAATCCACCCTCATCCTTCTTGATTTCATCTACAGGTTCCATATGGCGGGCGAAGTCGAGATACTCCAACTCGCTTCTGAATTTATTGACAACCTCCAAACCGTGGATGACCTGATAATCCTTGATCCATGGGAGCCCTAATTTGTAGTTTGTCTTGCCTCCCAGATCTCTGGATACAAGCAGAACATTGATCCGTTTACGGATTGCGTACATCGTAGCAGTCAGACCTGCTGGGCCTCCACCAACAACAATTAAATCGTACATGTTTCACCTCTTATCATGTGGTTTTCTTCTATTTAATATGGTTTGATCTCCATCAAACATCGTATTAACACTTTAAAGTGTGTTTGTGTTAATCCTCGGGCGCCTCAGCGATGAATCCCTTGTTCATCATCATATGTGTCAATTCGCGTGAGCGCTTGATGATTTTAACTGCGTGATCGAAGAGTTCGTCATAGCTCATTTGTAAACGCGCCAGACCTTGTTCCTGGGCTTTCATCCCTACTGCAGCAGCCTCGCGAGGAAATACTTCCCAATCGTCCATGGTAGGCAATATATGCTCCTCGTCGAGCTTATCACCGATTTGATTCGCCATTGCTTCGGCGGCTGCGAAGCACATTTCATCCGTGATAGTACGGGCACGCACGTCGAGAGTGCCGCGGAAAATTCCAGGAAATCCTAGTGAATTGTTTACCTGGTTAGGGAAATCTGAGCGACCTGTAGCGACCACAGCCGCGCCCGCATCTTTAGCATCCCAAGGCCAAATCTCAGGTACTGGGTTAGCGCATGCAAAAACTATGGGGTCTTTGGCCATCTTCTCAACCCATTCTGGTAATAAGATATCTGGACCTGGTCGCGATAAAGCGATGACCACATCTGCATCTTTCATTGCCTCAGGGATACCTCCCTCACGTCCTTCGTTGTTGGTGGTCTGGCATAAACGCCATTTATCGACATATTCTGCTTTGCGCATTTCTAAATCTTTGCGGTGTTTACCTAAGATTCCTTTGCTATCTACCATGAAGCAGCGCCCGGGATCAGCTTCCCAGCCGAAGATAAGGCGCGAACAGGCTACATTGGACGCCCCAGTACCAACGAACGCTATAGTCACATCATTCATCTTCTTACCGACCACCTTGAGCGCATTGATCAGTCCTGCCAAAGTTACAGTTGCAGTGCCCTGTTGGTCATCATGCCAGACAGGTATCTCAGCTTTTTCACGCAGGGTGTCGAGGATGCGGAAGCATTTAGGTTGTGAGAGATCCTCCAAATTGATACCGCCGAATGATGGCTGCAGAAGTAAGACGGTGTCGATGATCTTATTAGGATCTTTGGTGTCCAGCATAATTGGAACGCCGTCGATGCCACCTAAATATTTATATAGTAGGGCTTTTCCTTCCATGACCGGTAGTCCGGCTTTTGGACCAATATCTCCCAGACCTAATACGCGCGTACCATCACTGACGACCGCCACAGTGTTCCATTTATTTGTGTATTCATATACTAAATCGGGATCTTCCGCGATCGCTCGACAGGGCGCTGCCACGCCGGGTGTGTACCAGATGGCAAAGTCATCGAAATCCCTTACCGTGCATTTAAGCGCGGTTTCGATCTTGCCGCGATAGTGAGGATGCAAGATCATGGCGTCCTTGGAAGGTTTATTCGCCTTCGCAAGGAGTTTGTCTACATCTACTTGCTGATTAACTTTTTCTGCCGTCATTTATTATCTCCGTTTAGTTATTACATAGGTAGGTATAAATTATGTTTGGGGGTTTAATATTTCAATAAGTTCTCCAATCCGAGCACCTAGCTCGAGTCAACCATCTGAAGGTTAATACGAGACACACCGATAGTTGTGGTCCGTTTTCAAACGCGTATATATTAAACTATGTGGACAGTTATTAGAAGGAATAAAAATCGCCCCAACTGCGTTCAGCGACAAGGGCGGATTGAATCGATTTTTTGTGTGTGGAAACAGATGCTTTCCCACTTTTGGAATATTTATCACTATCGAAGAGCTCACGCGTTGATAATCCCGTGTTTTTTGAATGTTGTTTGATTGTAGCATTTTGAAGATAGGTTGTCAACAAATATAAAAAATTTCTTACGCAAATCTACCACTTATGTTTTCCCTTGTCCCATTGTGGGCTTTTTGATAATATAGTGTGAGCATGGACACTTATATACGGTATATCCGATCGAGCCGTTTTCGGTTTGCACTACCTGTTTGCGTTTATCGCTGTGCGTGTGAGATGATAAATGGATGAATTGGCTTTAATCAGTGATGCACGTAAGGGTGATCTGGATTCTTTCAACCGCCTGGTATTGGCTTACCAGGATTTGATTTACTATCAGGCATACCGCCTTATTGGAGAATCCGATGCTGCTGAGGATGCAACTCAGAATGCTTTTATCTCGGCTTATAAGAATCTTAAATCATTCCGCGGGGGTTCGTTCAAAGCATGGCTGCTGCGGATCGTTACGAATGCTTGTTATGATGAACTCCGTCGCAAAAAGCGGCGTCCCACTACACCTCTGGAACCTTTGAACAAGGAAGATGAAAGGATAGAGTCTCCTCAATGGCTTGCGGACCCATCTGAATCACCTGAAGAGTTCACTGAACGGAGCGAGTTAAGCCGTGCGCTGCAGCATTGTCTGGATAAACTCCCCATGGATTTCCGGACAGTTATTGTTTTGGTGGATATTCAGGGTTTGGATTATCGAGATGCTAGCGAGGCGATTGGGAAGCCATTGGGAACTGTGAAAAGCCGTCTGGCAAGAGCGCGCCTTCGAATGCGTGATTGCCTGGGTGGATTTGGGGAACTTTTACCACCCGCGTATCGTCTGGTGGGAGAGAGTGAATAATGATGACAAGAATTTCTCCCAAGGAATGGGAGACCTTATCGGCGTACCTGGATGGACAATTGTCCACAAATGATCGGATTCGTTTGGAAGTGTTATTAACTGAAAGACCAGAAATGTATGTAGCTCTTGAAGATCTACGCCGCACTCGAAATTTCTTGCATATCCAGCCGAGCTTGCGCGCTCCACGCAATTTTACCCTATCACCGCAACTGGCAGGGATTCGGATAAAAGAACGTGGGTCTTCGTTGGCTTTTCCAGTTCTGGGCGCAGTATCGGCGTTAGCTTCGATTCTGCTTGTATTGGTATTTGTGGGTGATATGCTTATCACAGGAGCAGGACCTTCTCAGATATTTGTCGCTCAAGCTCCAATTGAAGAGTATCTTGCTGTAGAGGAGACAGTTCCTGGATCATTCTCTCCACCGGAAGGTGAATTACAGGAAATTCTTCCTACAGAAATAACTCTTCAAGAATTGCAGGTACCATCTGTTGCCGCAGAGAGTGAAGTTCTCGAAAGCATGGCAGAGGAAGAGGTGGAGACACTGTCAAAGGCGATTCAAACTGTAGACGAAGGCCAGACTGGGGGTGCAATTCAACCCCCAATTCTTGAATCAGTTTCCCCTGATATAGAAGTAGCCCCCGGAGGGAAAACCGAGCATGAACCTGGTCTTTATGATGAAGATAACGGGCGTCTTGAACCATCTGTCGATCAAGAAATTTCACCGACAGCCCAGCTTATTAAGAAATTGCCCCTTTTTATGCAGCGGTCGACAATGCGTATATTGGAAGTGATTTTGATTATTATTGCATTTAGCGCAGGTTTGTCGGCATTGTATATTCGCAGGATCGGCAAAAGGTTATAAATTGGATAATTGCATTCCTTCTGAAAACCAGTGATGGCTGCGAAAATCATTGATGTAATAAACTACTGCCCGCGATGTGGAACGCCGGTTGTTCAGGCGGAACGGTCTGGTCGCCAACGTCCCGTTTGTCCAAACTGCGGATGGATATATTTTGCTGATCCGAAAGTAGCTGTGGCAGCCCTGATCACCCGAGAAAATGAAGTCCTTCTCGTCCGCAGGACTGTTGATCCCCAACGTGGGTTATGGGCGTTGCCAGCAGGCTATGTAGACGCTGGAGAAGATCCGGTTTGCGCATTGGAGAGGGAATGCCAGGAGGAGACTGGTTTAAAAGTAAGAGTTACAGGTCTGATTGACGTGCTGAACGGTCAGGATCATCCCAATGGAGCTCACATAATTATCGTCTACCGGGCTGAGGTTGTATCAGGTTCTTTGAGACCGGGCGATGATGTTGATCGCGCTGATTATTTTCGGCGCGATGATTTACCCTTGTTGGCATTCACCTCAACCCTTAAAGTATTAGACATGTAATTTTCGAGTCAGGGATAATACAATTACTTAGACGGTGTCTAGTTCTCAACAGATTGAATCAATTCTTGAGCTGACTTGAGGGTGCCTTCACTCACTGAGCCCAGCATATGTGCTAATTCAAGAACTCGCTCCTGCCCTTGCACTTGAGTTACTTTTGTGATCGTACGGTCTGCTTGAAGGTCTTTCTCAACGTGGAAATGTTGTCCACTATAGGCAGCTAGTTGTGGGAGATGAGTGACGCACAGCACTTGATGCTGGCGGCTTAACTCCCACAGTTTTCGACCTACGATGCCACCCGCGCGGCCACCAATCCCTTGGTCAATCTCGTCGAAGATCAAGGTCGGTATATAATCCGCCTGCGCCAGGACATATTTCAGTGCCAACATTAAGCGGGAAGTCTCCCCCCCGGATGCAATTTTGACCAGGGGCTTATATCCTTCCCCGGGATTTGTTTCGATTAAAAACTCTACTTGCTCAAGACCATTCGCATAGAAAGCCACTCTCAATCCATCCTCAAGTTCAACCCCATTTGGGTCCGCTTTTTGTATAAACTCAACTTTAAGGTGTGCTCCTTTCATATGCAGGTCGGCTAATTCGGATTCTAATATTTTCTCCAATTTCTGTGCCGCAGCGTGGCGAATATGGGAAATTTTTTGTCCTACTCTGCCTATGGTTAACAATAGCTCAATCTGCTCGGCTTCCAGCAATTGGATTCTTTCTTCTGCATTAGTGATCTGGTCAAGTTGGTTCTTCGCATTTTCCGCGAAATCAAGAACAGCCTGAATGCTGTCCCCATATTTCCGTTTTAGACTATCAATTAAAGATACGCGCTCTTCCACCTGGTTTAACCGCTTGGAATTGAATTCAATGCTTCCCAAATAAGAACGAGTTTGCAAAGAAAGATCGGTTGCATTTTCAAATAATGTCTGGGCTTGTTCCTTGAGCGCTGTTTGAGAAGGATCAAGCCGAGCAAGTTCGCTTGTTGTATTGATAGCCTGTCCGAGCAGATCAGTAGTTGCTGGTGCTTCGGGTGTGCCTTCATCTAAAGCAAGCAAAATCTCCTGGGCTAATGTTGCCAGAGCCTCAGCATTCGCCAATCTATTGCGTTCCTCTTTTAGATCATTTTCCTCAATTAATGTTAGTTGAGCAACTTCTATCTCTTCGATTTGATAATTGAGAATATCTGAGAGGCGAGCTGCATCTCTCTCTGCTTGTCGGATTTCATCTAATTCCTTGACCAAGTTGTACAAGCGTCGAAAAGAACTGCGGTATGAGCTTAACTTTTCTTGGATGCGATTCTGAGGTTCTGACGACGCAAAGCGGTCCAGCAATTCTAGATGTTGGCTGACTCTTAAAAGCGATAGATGCTCGGATTGCCCATGAATATCGATCAAGAACTCACCAATCTGTCTTAATAAACCGGCAGTTGTGATGTGACCATTTATACGCGCCACGTTGCGACCAGTTTGACGTATTTCCCTGTTTAATGTCAGGTAATCAGGATCGTCCTGTAGATCCTCCTTGTTTAGAATTTCGTGAACTGCATCTCTGGATTTTTCTGGTATCAGGAAAACGCCTTCAAGGGAGGCGAATTTGGCTCCTGTGCGAATCATCGTGGAATCAGCTCGCCCTCCTAAAAGTGTTTCTACGGCGTCAATAATGATAGACTTTCCAGCCCCAGTTTCCCCTGTGAAGGTGATTAAACCCGGCTTGAAGGATAGATCGAGCCTCTCGATAATTGCGAAATCTTCGATATTTAATTCGGTAAGCATGGTTAGATTCTAATACCTCTAAGCCGGTAATACACGGTGGTAGTCAATGTGAAGGTGTAAATTATTTGCCAGGCTAACGGGAACAAAGAGAAGAGACCTCCATAACCAAGAACTATTTTCATTATAGCTAACAATAAAAAAGGAAGACAACCAAGGACGGCAGCGAAGGCGGCAACTTGGAAGAGGCGTTTAGAGCGCCTGCGATGAACAGCCTTGCGCACAATTTCTGCAATAGCAATAGCGTATGTCGGGGTCAGGAAGATGACAATAAAGCCAGCCAAAATCGTCACTAAGGCTCCCAGGAATGTGGTTAACCACGCACCCAACAGTGACATTACTGCAACGATCACAAAAGTTAGCGGGTAGTCGGACCACTCAGCGGTTTCGAATGCCTTCTGCTGACCTTGGACACATTCTGGACAGCGGTAGCCAGTGGGTGTGGGTATGGCGCATTTAGTGCAAATTGGTTTGTTGCAGTTGTTGCAGCGCAGGCCGGTTTCAACATGGGGGTGATTGGCACAGTACAGGATTGGGGGAGTGTCGCTCATCGATAATTTCCTGTCGAAGGGTTTTGACTCATATGAAGTGTGATATTGCGGTAGAAATAACCGCGATCTTGAAAACGGACGAATTGGACGTTGTGTTCACTGGCGCATGCGTCGATCCGATCTCCGTTCATTAACTCAATTGGAGTCTGACCATCTGGAGAGAGGACAGCTTGGTGGTCGGTATGCACCGTAATGCTAACCATGGATCCTTCTGCAAGTACGATAGTGCGGTCTACTGATAAGTGAGGGGCAACGGCCACCAATAATATGTTCCGCAGTTCGGGGGGTAGGATAGGTCCACCGGCGGCTAATGCGTAGGCGGTCGAGCCAGTAGCTGTGGCTGCGATCATTCCATCAGCCACAAAGGTCGTCAACGGCAGACCATCCACATGGGTACTCAGGTGAATCGGACGGATTGTGTGACCATGGGTGACCACGATTTCGTTGAGTACCTCCCATGTGCCGAGTATCTCCCCATTTCGCCATTGTTCAGCACGCAGCATCATACGATGTTCCAGCCAGTAATCTCCCTCGAATAGGCGCGGCAGGACATCATGCCACTGGTCTTTTTTGACCTCAGTGAGAAAACCGAATTTACCCAGATTGATGCCGAGGATAGGTACCTCTGGAGGTCCGCATAAGTGACCTGCCCGCAGCATGGTTCCATCTCCACCGAGGGCTATTAATAGGTCAATATCTCCATCTGTTACCAGTTTACGTAAGGGTTCGTCGTATAAGAAACCCTGGGTTGCTGAGACCCCCTGTTCTTTAAAAAATGTAACAATCTGGGACGATTCATCTGATGCATCCGGTATTTGGGGATGTGTGGCGATAAGGATATGCTGAAATTCATTTGAAGTACTGGACATGGCACGCCAATTATATTACAAAAGTCTTTGAACACAGGTTTAACGTAAGACGCAGACCCTGCTCTTAGCGATTGAGTTATGTGAGTGCGCTAACTCTGCACGGATTGTCTTTACTTCAACTGGTATCACCTTTTTGTGTCGCTTGGCTTGCTCCTGCGCCAATAGCGATCTGTGCTTGCTTGTCAGGCTTATGTTTGCGTTTGTAATACATCCAGGTTCGAAGACAGAACTGAAATGTCCTGACTTCTGAGGCATTGATTGTGCGTCTATCTATTATGAAGTACTACAAACGTTCTTCTAGACGTTTTAAACTTTGCTCAAGTTGTTCCTGTCGCAGGCTGATTGTAAGGTCTCCGCGTGTCCTTTCGGTCACTGCGCGAACAATATCAGTCAGGCGTCGCAAACCTCCCGTGATGGCATTAGGATAATCCATCGTTATCAGGATTGCGTAGATATCGTCCATGTGACTTAACAACCGTTCAGCTTCTTGAGAGTGACCGTGACGAAGACTATCTAGACAGCGACGACGCAATTCGCCAGCCGCCTCCGCTAATCCCTGTAAATAGGTGGAATACACCAATCCGAGCTCTTCGGGGTAAGGCAATTCATCGTTATCAATGAGAGCGAAAACTATGTTGGCTTCCGCATATTCCTTGAGGGCATTTTGGGTGTAACCTGCGAAATACAAATCCGGATAGTCGACCAGGTTTTCGTTCAACTGTTTCACTAACTGTTTTGCATTGTCCAGGTTCTCATGGGCGAGATCCTTCTCGTCCCGGTGGGTGGCGCGGATTGCGTTTGAACAGTACCGGATGATGGTGCGGGTTTGTGCTAACGCCTGTTCGCGAGATTCGGTGCGGGCGTCAAAGGATTGCCGGATACGTTCGGCGATTTCGTCTAGGCGATGCATGGGAATATTCTTTACCTTGAATTTGATTTTTTTTAATATGTGATATTTTAATCTCACTTGGAGAGCGATTATTTTTCAGTTGGTTTGTCAGGAGGAGATTGAGAACGAAATAGATGGTCGGCGAGTGTATTGCCGCGCGGTACGTTGATTTCACCGAAAGCTTTCTCGTACTTAGCGATATTTTCGGAGAGAGCACCGGAAAAAAGCTTGGCTCCGAGCGGTGACATTACAATTCGAGAGCTTACCCGTGGCGGGATACCGCCCGGAAGCAGGTTGGCAAAGTCAAAGACCATTTCAGATGGCGAGTGAGCAATGCGTACCAGGTTGACATACTCAATTTCTAGACCTGAAGGTACTTCCAAAGGTGGAAGTTTTTTACCTTTCGGAGGTGGTGGTGCGGCTGCCATACTCTTCCTCCAGAAACAAAGGTGACTACCGCTTTTAAGGTAGTCACCTTATGATATATGGACTAATAGATTTAGAAGGGGATTTCCTCATCAGTTTCGGAAACTTGTGTATCAGGGGCTGTTTCAACTGTTTGGTAGGTGTCATCCGCTTCGCTGCGAGGTGTCAGAAAGCGAACATTCCGAGCGCTCACTTCAAAACTAGCTCCAGAGGTTCCATCCTGCCTTTGGTAGACACGTGGACCGCCAGTGCTGGGATCGCAAACCAAACGACCCTCGACCAAAACCCTTTTCCCTTTTTGAAGGTATTCGTTGCAAGATTCCGCCAATTTCCCCCAAACAGAGACCCTAATCCAGATTGTTTTCTTTATTCGTTCTCCTTGGCTATCTGTATAGCTATCGTCTACTGCAATATTTAAATTAGTAACAGCTTGACCGCTGGGGGTATAGCGCATTTCGGGATCTCGACCGAGATTCCCGACGATTATGATAGTGTGGTACATGGAGGGCTCCTTTTTTGTAACTATGCGGTTGATATTGCAGACATGCTTAATACTGCCTTTGAGTGAGCTGAATGAACTCACAAGGATGGAAAATCAATTGTACTCTGGTTCTTAGAGTAATGTAAGGATTAACTTCGAAAAAAGCGATTACTCGTTTCTAAACTGCAGACAGTAATGGTGAAAAGTATTGCTCACCCATGCACTGCCATATCCGTATGGGAATAGATGGAGATCACCCTGGCACCAAATGCGTTCATCTTTGAGCTGAAAAATCTTTCCCAACCGGTGACCCAAATCCCATGCCAAAGGATAGACTATACCGCCTTTCTTCACATTCTTTACGATAATAGTTAGATAAGCACGCGGTCGCATAAAAGGTTTTATGGATTCGTAAACATATACCAACTGGTCCAAGAATTGATCATAATCGTCGAAGTTCCCGAGGTCGTTGGGATTATCGGAATAAAATAAATCCAGGTCGTTCGCTGAGCGACGGTTTTCTTGTGTTTTTGATCCCTTCGCATGCAGCATATTCCAATACGGCGGCGAAGTAATCATGTAGTCAATAAGAGGAATTTCATATTTTGCTGCGAGCTCAGAAAATTTACCTGCATCACCGGTGATAACCAGCGAAGCCAGGTGTTCCACAGTTTCGAAAAGATTTTTTCGTTCTTCATCAATAATCTGACGTGAGATTTCGGCGTATTTTGGATTGAGTTCAATACCGTAACTGTGACGTCCAGATCTTAGGGCTGCGATTTGGGTGCTTCCGGTTCCTATCATAGGATCGAGAACAACTTGTCCCTTTTTGGTAAAAAATTCGATGAACTCTTGTGCCAGCGACTCCGGGAATTTCGCTGGGTGGCGGAGAACGTCTTTGCGCCTTGGTGGTGGATTGTGAATAAACCACGATTTCTGGAATTTCAACCATTTTTTCGAATCAAGGTCGTTAAGCCGATTTTGAAATTTACGCTTAGGCATAGTCTTCATTCAGTCGCTTCATAAACGACGAGATTTGAGTAACTGACTGTGACATCATCTTCCCCAAAAGCCCTCGCGAACACACCGATACCACCGCTTGGTAGGGTAGGTTCATAAACGGTGAATAAGTGTTCTCCGTTTGCAAAAAAGCGCATCTCTTTGCCAACTGCCCATACTGCCAGTTGTGAATTACTTGGAGCACCGGGAGGAACTGCACCGCTCATTGTGAGAGGCTGAGGAGAAGATGCATGACCTTTTATGAACTTGTCCACGCGAGTCTGCCCATCGCAGGTTAAGGAAAAGCGGTAAAAATCTGAGGAACTTGATACGCGTAGTAAAAATCCGTATTCGTCAACATCGCGACAAATACTTGGGCTTGCTGTAATTTCTGCATAAAAATCACTCAATCTTGTATCCTGACGAAGGCTGAAAAGATAGCCGCGCTCTTTTTTTACTGCCAGGGTCAGCTCATCCTTCCCTAATGCAATGACCCCGTCCTGAAAGGTGCCTAATTCCCACAGCGCGGGGTCGCTGAAATCATCAGAAAAAATTAGATCACCATAGCTAGGGCGAACATCGACGGTTGGTGTTACGGGTAAGGTGACTTTTGGTAAAGGGGTATAGGTGGGAGTGGGGGGAAACCAGATAATTGTTGGGGTTAAAGTATCCGTTGGTGAAAGTGGTGTATCGGTTCGCGATGAAGGAGGCTGCATTATCAGCGGAAGGCAGGCTGCTGAACCTAAAGCGATAATAAATGGAATCATCGCCATGAGATAAAGTTTCATGTCTTAAGTTTACTATGGAAATGATCGAAGCAAGTGTTGGATTGCAATGGTTGATGTATTACGATATTGAACGGAAATTGATATCAAAAATAGTAGGCTGATCATTGTGTGTGTCGTTTATTTCCATTAGTGTAAAATAGGATCGTAACAGTGGAGATGTTTTCGATTAGTAAAAATTATCGAATGCCTCTCATCAATAAAATTTCTAGCGAATATTGATTTTGATAATTTAATTGACCTACAAATCAAAGACAAGGAGCGAGAATGCGTAAAAAGGGAATATTGATCACTGGTGCAGCTGGTGAGATTGGGATGTCTCTTATTGAGAGTCTTTCAAAGCAAGAAGAATACCGATTGATCACGTTAGATTTAAAACCTTTGGAGCCAGAAAGCGATAGGTTAGTAACGCACGTGCAGGGCGACCTGCTGGACGATTCGCTGCTGGCTAGATTGGTTAGTGAATACGAAATTGGAATTATTTACCATTTAGCAGCCTTATTATCCACCCGGGCTGAATTTACACCGGTAGCCGCCCATAAGGTAAATGTTGAGGGCACACTGGGATTGTTGAAACTTGCCTCTGAGCAGTCTCAGTGGCGAGGTGAACCGGTCATATTTATTTTCCCCAGCTCGATCGCTGCATACGGAGTTCCTGACCTTGAAATCAAAGCCCAGTTCCCGCATGTTCGAGAATGGGAATGGAATTATCCGCGTACGATGTACGGGTGCAACAAGTTGTATTGTGAAATGCTGGGGATATATTACAGCCAACACTATCAACAATTAGCGGCTGACCGACCGGTTATGTTAGATTTTCGGGCAGTTCGATTTCCCGGTTTGATCAGTGCGTTTACATTACCGAGCGGTGGCACCAGCGATTATGGTCCTGAGATGCTGCACGCTGCGGCAAAGGGCGAACCATATGCGTGTTTTGTACGGGAAGATACGATCATCCCGTTTATGGTGATGTCTGATGCAGTCAGAGCGTTAATAAAACTTGCCGACGCGCCGGTTGATTCTTTGAGCCGGCGAGTATATAACGTCACCAGTTTCAGTCTAAAAGCCAGCCAATTTCGAAACATGGTCTTGAAGTATTTTCCTGATGCGCAGATCACCTTTGATCCAGATTTATTGCGCCAGGTAATATTGGATAGCTGGCCAGCCGGGTTAAATGACAATGATGCACAGCGTGACTGGGGTTGGTATCCCATTTACGATCTCGAGCGTTCATTCTCTGATTACTTGGTCCCGAATATCGTTGAACGCTACCGGCAAATTTAAGGATTGAAGATTCAGATGTGAAACAATAATTTGATTTCAATTAGCAAACTAAACTTAATTGGAGAGTAAAGATGAAAGAGAATCTCAGAGTAGGCTACATCGGTTTGGGTTTGATGGGCAGAGCTATGGCACGTAATATACTCAAGGCTGGATTCCCGCTCGTTATTCACAACCGGAGCAGGCAGGCTGTGAACGAATTGATTGCCGAAGGTGCACAAGAAGCATTTTCACCAGCCGAGGTCGCGAATCAAGTGGATGTGGTGTTTACGAACTTGCCGGATTCACCAGATGTTGAAAGTGTTGCTTTGGGATCAAAAGGGATTATCGAAAGCATTCGTCCAGGAATGGTCTTTGTTGATAATTCGACGATAAAACCGGCAACCGCGCGCTACCTTTCAGAACAATTCGTTGAAGTGGGAGTGCTTGCATTGGATGCTCCGGTAAGCGGTGGTGACATCGGGGCGAAAAAAGGTACGCTCACGATCATGGTTGGTGGTCCCGTTGAGGCTTTAGAAAGGGTGATGCCAATATTTCGTGTAATTGGCAAAACTATTACGCATGTCGGCGAATCTGGTGCAGGACAAATTGCGAAAGCTGCTAATCAAATTATGGTAGCCGCCCAAATGGTTGCGCTGGGTGAACTGATTGTTTTCGCTAAAAAGACCGGAGCTGACCCTCAAAAAGTGGTGGAAGCTATTCGTGGCGGTGCAGCCCAATGCTGGACGCTTGATATAAAGCCGCCACGGTTATTTCATGGAAACCGTGAGCCGGGGTTTAAAGCTTATATGCAGGCGAAGGATTTAGGGATTGTCATTGATACGGCGCGTGAATATGGAATTTCTTTGCCATCGGCGGCAGTGGATGCCCAATTATTTAATGCTATGTTAGAGATGGGTATGTCGGAACTCGACAATTCCGCTGTTATTGGTGTGATGGAAAAATTATCGGGTATCAGACTGCTTGACGATGAAGTGGACTAATCAAGGCAATCATGTTGCATTGTCACATTCATGTGAAATGTAAAAATGCTCCCAGCACGATCAGGAGCTGTCCAGAGTGATAGGTTACCCTAACCTGTAATTTAGCATTTGGAAGAGGGGTTACGAATCTATTCCAGGCTAATAACATATCGGATATGAAGAAGAGCACTGCGCCGCTGCTGACGAGTAGAGCGGGACCGGCCACCAGTCCCCTTTTACTAAGGTAAGACATGCAGAAAGCACCATCAAGCTGATTGTGATACTGTAAATAAGGAACGGCACTTTCATTTTTGAATTGTTTGATCGTTCCAATCCTGTTGATATGGAACGGAATATCTGGCAGGCTGTTATTGTAATAATTAAAATGAGGGAAATGCTCACAAGATTGACTGGGGGCAATATGTCATTGAATCCGATGATATAAGCCACTTGTACCAGCAGGAATGAGACGAGACCTGCAATGAATTGTTCCTTCGGTAGTAAGAGAAATACATCACCCGCCAGAGAAAAAAGCAGCCCAATAAAAAACCATATTAAATGACCACTTAAATTTCCATTGATTACCAACCAGATTAACAGTGCGATGATAACGCCGGGTTTGGCGAAATAGTCAATACGCTTTTTTTGACCTGCTAATGCGATCCAATCAACAATTGCGATAACCACTGCGGTAATATAAAACAAATTAAAAACCCATCCTGCGCAGGATTTTTTCATCATTGCGCCAATTCTTGCGCACTTTCACATTTAATCGTAAATATACCTTGCGTCCGCTCATCGCTTCGATCTCTTTGCGGGCAGCGCTTCCGATTTTCTTTATCATGCTGCCACCTTGACCAACCACGATTGGTTTGTGAGATTCGCGTTCTACGAAGATGGTCGCTTCTATATAAGCGCCATCCTCTCCTCGCTCTGTAAATTGATCGATACGAATCGCAATACCATGCGGAATTTCATCACGCAATATAGTTAAGGCGGCTTCGCGGATAAGGTCCGCAGTAATTTCTCGTTCGTACAAATCAGTTAATTGGTCATCCGGAAAGAAAGGTAAGCCTTTGGGCAAGTGTGAAGTGATTTCACCCAACAGAATATCTAGATTCTCTCTTCGGGTAGCCGAAATGGATATATCAGTGGCTCTTGGGATACCATTCATGTAAGCTTCACGGTTTATACTATAAACATCGTTATTCGCAAGATCACGCTTATTTAAAGCCAAAACCACGGGAATAGAACGATTTAGTCCAGCGAGAAGATTAAATAACAATAGATCTTCCTCGTTTGGTTCTTGGCTTACATCCACTACAAGTAGAATTACGTCACTATCTTCGATGGTAATCTTAGCTTCTCGATTCATTCGTTCACCGAGCTTATGACGCGGGTTATGGATGCCAGGTGTATCAACGAATATGACTTGTGTATCTTTGTCTTTGCTTTTTATTGTCAGAATCCCCATCTGTCGCTTGCGTGTCGTTTGAGGGCGTGGGGAAACTGCTGCGATTTTCTGTCCAAGAAGGGCATTTATCAATGTCGATTTGCCAACATTTGGACGACCCATAACAGCTACGAAACCAGCTTTTGAGTTTATTGTGTTAGTGTCCATCTTAGTATTCTATCAAACGACTCCTAATAGAACGTTAATTTTATCACTTCTATGAGGGTGTTGAATAATTAACAAATATGAACAATCAGATCGATCCTCGCATAAATTGGTGGGCATAGAGTACAAACTCAATCCATATTCAGCTCAAAACCTACCGATAGAAGCCTGATTTTATG
>SDBT01008829.1_pt1 | contig 16409 bp, 13 predicted proteins | sample 2277101 | NCBI WGS metagenome assembly SDBT01 (sample SAMN10404973, study PRJNA504765) | marine sediment metagenome | isolation source: marine sediment core GS10_PC15, 103 cmbsf | place: Arctic Ocean: Southern Knipovich Ridge | collected 2010 | reverse complement strand
CAGCTGGGATATAAACTGAAATTAATTATTAAAAACCATGAAAAAATAGATAAAATTGATTTACCAGAAATTAAAATAAGCCAAGGATTAGAAAATTTAAAAGAAATATTAGAAGAAGAAAAAGTCAGCACCGCTATAGTTGCTCCAGAAATTTATCAATCCCCAGATTTAATCCAAAATCTTTTTGAATGTATTCGCTATAGAATTGATTTTATAAATCTTTCTGAATTTTATGAAAATATAACTCAAAAAGTGCCTCTTACAGCTATTAACCAAATCTGGTTCTTGGAAAATATTTCTCAAAGAGACAGGGTTCTTTATGAATTCTTTAAAAAAATATTTGATTTTGTATTTGCCTCTATTTTGTTAATTATAACCTTGCCTCTTTGGTTAATTATTGCTTTAATTATAAAATTTACCTCTTCAGGACCAATTTTCTATAAACAAACTCGCATTGGTAAAGAAGGAAACTCATTTAAAATTATAAAATTCCGCTCAATGATTAAAGACGCTGAAAAAGACGGCGCTAAATGGGCTAAGGATGACGATAAAAGAATAACCAAATTTGGAAGATTCATAAGAAAAACTCGCCTTGATGAGCTTCCTCAACTTTGGAATATTATTAAAGGAGAAATGAGCTTTGTTGGTCCTCGAGCAGAAAGGCCTGAATTCCATAAACAGCTCAAAAATAATATTCCATTCTTCCAAGAAAGATATTTAATAAAACCCGGCTTATCTGGCTGGGCCCAGATTAAATACGGTTATGGCTCATCAATAAAAGATGCTTTTGAAAAGGTCCAATACGACCTCTATTATGTCAAAAACCGTTCTTTTCCTTTTGACTTAGCAATTATCTTAAAAACAATTAACATTATCCTCCGCGGCGGTGGCCGTTAAAAAATATGACTCAAAAACAAAACATATCTATAATAATTCCAGTTTATAATGAGGAAAAGGCAATAGGCAAAGTAATAGACGATGTCAAAAAAGCAATGGACCAAACCAATGATTCTTATGAAATATTGGTAGTTGATGATGCTTCAACTGACAAAAGTGTTGAAATTGCAAAATCAAAAAATGTAAAAGTGATAGAAAGACCTATAAATAGGGGCTCTGGGGCTGCTCGAAAAACAGGAATAATAAACGCTAAAGGAAAAATCATTGTTATGTTAGACGGAGATGAAACTTACAATGCAAATGACATACCTAAAATGTTGTCCCATTTCCCAAAATATGACCAAGTTAATGGTGCCAGAACAAAAGAAAAAGGAACAATAAAAGTTTTTAGAGTTCCAGCCAAATGGTTTATAAGAAAACTTGCCTGCTATCTGTCAAATACTAATATACCTGACCTGAATACTGGATTAAAAGCATTTAAGAAAAATATTATGATGAAATATTTATGGGTAATTCCTGATGGTTTTTCCTGTGTAACATCAATGACCTTGGCTTTTCTAACCAATGGTCATCCGATTAAATATATTCCCACTACATACTGTAAAAGAATTGGAAAATCCAAATTCCATCCCATAAAAGATACTCTGCAATATTTCCAGACAGTAATCAGGATGATAATATATTTTAATCCTCTGAAAATTTTTGTTCCTGTTGGTTTATTGCTATTCTTTTCAGGCATAATAATATTATTCTGCAGTTATTTTTTTGCTCCTGCGGTTATGGACATAACAACAATTATTCTTATTGTTTCGTCCTTTCAAATTCTTGCCATAGGAATGATAGCTGACTTGGTGGTTAAGAGTAAAAACAAATAATTTAAGAAAATGAAAATTCTTTTAATTAATCCGCCATCATTTAATACTATTAAATCTTGTTTACCAAAAGCTATTGACGAGGGGCGTGGTTTTACTCCGCCCCTTGGTTTAATGTATATAGCAGGATATTTAAAAAAACATAGTAATTATCAAGTTGAGATACTTGACAGCCAGGTTGAACAGATAAATTATAATCAGCTAAAAGAAGAAATCAAAAAAAGAAATCCTGATATTGTTGGAATCACAACTATGACTTTTACATTAATTGATGTTATAAAAACAGCTAAAATAATAAAGGAAATAAACCCAAATGCTAAAGTAATTTTAGGTGGTCCCCACCCCACTATTTATCCTGAAGAAACTGCAAAAATTAAAGAAATTGACTTTTGTATTATAGGTGAAGGAGAAAATACTATCCTAAAATTAATAAAAAACATTGATAATCTTAACAATCTTAAGCAAATTAAAGGAATAGCTTTTCAAGAAAGAGATAAAATAATAAATACTGGACAAACTGATTTTATTGAAAATCTTGATAATCTGCCTTTTCCATCTCGGTATTTAACTCCATATAAAAAATATTTCTGGTCTCTTTCGCCATTGGCGCCAATAACTACTATGTTTACTTCTCGTGGCTGTCCTTATAAATGTTTATTTTGCGACAGGCCTCAATTGGGAAAAAATTTTCGGTCTCGCTCAGCAAAGAATATAGTTGATGAAATGCAAGAATGTAAAAAAATGGGCATAAAAGAAATTTTTATGTATGACGATACCTTTGGCGTAGATAGACAGAGAGTATTGGATATTTGCTCAAAAATTAAAAAAAGGAAATTGCATATTGCCTGGGATATCAGAACTCGAGTAAATACAGTTGATAAAAAAGTTCTTAAAGAGCTAAAAGAGGCTGGCTGCCAAAGAATTCATTATGGAGTAGAAGCAGGTACTCAAAAAATTCTTAATGTACTAAGAAAAGGAATTACTTTAGAAATGGCTGAAAAAGCTTTTAAATGGACTAAAAAAATAGGAATCCAAACAGCTGGTTATTTTATGATTGGCTCCCCTACCGAAACAAAAGAAGATATTTTAAAAACGATTAAATTTATGAAAAAACTCAACCCTGATTATGTTCACATAACAATCACTAATCCTTATCCAGCAACTGACCTTTATCGAATGGGTTTAGAACAAAAGGTTTTACCATACGATTACTGGAAAGAATTTGCTAAAAACCCAACCCCTAACTTTAAACCGTATTTTTGGGAAAAGGAACTTTCTCAAAAAGAATTATTTTCTCTATTAAAAAAGGCTTATCGCTCTTTTTATCTGCGCCCTAACTATATTTTCAAAAAAATCATTCAATTAAAATCCGGAAAAGAGTTATTAAGAAAAGCTAAATCCGCCTTAAACATATTTAGAATATGAAAATATCGGTCATAATTGCGGTATATAATGATCCTCGACTTGATCAGTGCCTTAAGTCAATGCTTAAATCAAAGGGCGTGGATTTTGAAGTGATAGTGGTTGACGATGGTTCAGCCTCTGTAAATATAAAAAAAATTACAGACAAATATCCCAAATGCAAACTATTTGTCTTTGAAAAAAATAAAGGCCCTGCTGCCGCGCGTAATTTTGGAGCAAGGCGGGCCACGGGAGAGATTGTCTTTTTTATTGATTCAGATGCGCAGGTCTATTCAGACACTCTACGAAAAATCGCTGAGCGCTTTAAAAAAGATTCCAGTCTTCAGGGTCTCACCATAATCTGGAGCGATGAAGTAATAAAGAACAACTTTCTAAATAAATTCAAAGCAGTTGAATCTAATTACATGTTTAAACAGCTTGTGGCCACAAGTTTTGGCAGTAATGGTTCGGCAATTTATAAAAAAATATTTTTAGACGAAGATGGATTTGATGAAAACTTTAAAACTGCTCATGCTGAAGATTTCTACCTGGGCTTAAAATTATTCGGCAAAGGTTACAAAATTGTATTGGACAAAAAGATTTTAATGAAAAATTCTTATCTTGATAAATTCTTTTTTCAAGGTTTGAAAAAATATTGTAAACGGGCATTTCTTAGAGCAATGGTGCTCTATCAAATTAGAATCAAGGTCGAGACCTCTTATAACAGCAAAAAATTTAAAATACTATACCTTCTCTCAATTTTAACTTTTATTTTGCTAATATTAGGTTTTATGCTTAAGCCCTTTCTGTGGATAGCATTTGCGCTTTACGCAATTTTTTTTTATTTGAATAAAAAATTGTATTTGAAATTTTATAAAAAATATGGATTTATTTTCTCGATTAGAGCTATAATTATGCATTATATTTACATCTTGATTGTATCGGTTTCAGGAATTATCGGTTTAATATATGCTTGCTTATTCAAAGAAAAAAATGTCTTATGAAGTTTTCAAAATACATTAGATGGCTAAAGTTTTATTTTAGCAAAATACCTTTCTATACAATTTTCTATATAACCTCGCGCTGCAATGCTCGCTGTGCGCATTGTTTTCTTTGGAGATTAACCGAAGATTCATCTAATAGAAGGGAGTTAACACTTGACGAAATTGAATTAATAGCTAAAAAATGGGGTGATATGCTTATTTTAAATTTGACTGGCGGCGAACCGTATCTTAGAAAAGATCTGCCTGAAATTGTAAAATTGTTCAAAAAATATACTGGCATAGAAATTATCGCCATTCCTTCAAACGGATTTTTAACTGACAAAATCTTAAAAACAATAAAAAAGTTACTAAAGGATTTTCCAGATTTGTTTTTTAGATTTTCTTTTTCTATAGATGAACTGGGAGAAAAACACAATAAAATACGCGGCGTGCCTGGTGGGTTTGATAAGGTTATAGAAACCATAAAACAAGTCAAAAAACTAAAGAAAAAATATAAAAATTTCTCGGTTTTTACAGTTTCATGTTTTATGCAGCCCAATCAGAATAGCTTAATGAATACATTAAAATGGATAAAAGAAAAATTAAATCCTGATACTATGAGTGTGACATATATTAGGGGCGATGCTAGGTTAACCGAAACCAAAAAAAATCTTTATAATGAAAAATATAAAGAAGTAATAACTTATCTTTCGAAATTAAACCGTGATAATTTTAAAAACCATCCCTTGGCAAATTTTATTTGGGGCGCAACCGCCCTGGCACGCAAAAAAGTTTTTGAAAATTTAAAAACTAATAAACGTAATTTTGAATGTTATGCAATAAGAAAAATGATAGTTATTGATGATGTTGGTGAAGTTAAAATTTGTGAAATGTTGCCGACTTCGCTGGGAAATCTACGAAATAATAATTATGATATTAAAAAAATTGTCACCTCCGAGCTATCAAATTCTGAGTATGATAAAATTAAACATCATAAATGTAATTGCACCTGGGAGTGTGCTATTAGAACAGGTATAATCTATAATCCCAAGGAATATCTTTCAATTTTAAAATACGCATTTAAAAAAGGTAAATAAAAATTTTATGAAGACGTTTCTAGTTTTTTTAAAAAAATATTCTTTTCTTCTTGGTATAATTTTATTTATTATTATTCTCTCCAAAACTAATCTTAGGGAGATTTTTCAAAATATAAAAGGCATTAATCCTCTATATTTAGTTTTGGCAATTTTGATGGCTTTCCCAATACTTCTTAATAAGTCACTGTGCTGGAATTACATTAAAAGACAACAGGGAATAAAGTATAGCTTGAAAGATTCATTTCTAATGTATTGTGCTGGGATGTATATTGGCATTCTTACGCCGGGTAGATTGGGCGAATTAACAAAGGCTCTTTATTTAAAAAAAGATGGGTATTCAACGGGTAAATCTCTGGTCAGCGCTATTTTAGACAGACTCTCTGATTTCGTTTTTCTTTTGGTATTTGTTTTTATTGGTTCGTTATTCCTTTCTACTGTTTTCCAAAAACAAATTTTAATTCTAATTCTGGGCATAGTGATTTCTGTCTTGCTTTTGATATTATTGCTAAAAACCGGTTTAATAAAATGGGTCTTAAATAAAATATTCAATATTTTTATCCCCCAAAAACATCAAAAGTCTTGGAAAATCAATTTCCAAGACTTTGCTAATGATTTTAAAATTTATAGATTAAAAAATTACCTTATTATTTTTCTTATTACCACTTTTTCCTGGGTTTTCTATTATCTGCAAATGTATATCCTCGCCAAAGGATTAAATATTAATGTGCCGCTTTTATATCTGGCAATCTCGATTACTGTTGCTGGATTGATAACTTTAATTCCAGTTTCAATTTCCGGTATTGGCACTCGCGACATTGCCCTGATTCTACTTTTTTCGCCTTTTTTAATAGCCCGAGAACAAGTTATTGCCTTTTCTGCTCTAATTCTTTTAATGCTTATCTGGGCGGCCTTTATCGGACTAATCTGCTGGCTTATAAAGCCAATTAGGATTTAAATCCCCTATCTAACCAGATTCATAAAAAAACTTTTATTTTTAGAAACTTCGCCCATATCAATTTCTAATGAATTAGAAGTAATATTAACCGCCCCGGTTTCAGCTACTATTTCATTAGATAATCCATCTGAATACCCTAAAATATACTTTACTTTAAAGGCTTCGAGAGCCTGTTTTATTTTTCCTTCCTTTAAAAGTTTATTCAAAGTTGAGTCCTTGAAAATGACAAAAGATTTATTAGTTAAATAATTTAAAGTAGCGGCTTGACCTGGGAAATCTCCGGGTATGGCGATTACTTCTGCGTCGCTAATCTCAAGTTCCTGAATCTCTTGAGCATAGGTCATGCTTCTTGGCACAAAATCTTTATCATATTTCTTTCCTAAAACCACATGGTTTATTAGCACCAGATTATACAGAATTAAACCAATTATTATCACATCTAAAATTAAGGCTTTTTTATTTTTTATTTGAAAATGATTTTTTATTATATCAAGAACATATAATAAACCTAGGGCAACTCCTAGAATAATCGGCCAAATAAAATCCATTAAATGATTCCTGCCTACTAAAATTACAAAAGAAAAAACAAACAAAGAGACGCTAATCCAATAAACAAAAAACTTATAAAGAAAGACATTCTTGCCCCTCAAATAGACCATTCCTAAAATCCATAATAGTAAAATAAATATTCCTCCAAAAAGTTCAAGTGAAAAGAACCTGGAAACATGTTGAGATAAAATATAAAAACCAACCTTGGCCCTTTCAAATAAACTAATCTTTTCAAAACCAAAATTAGTTAAATCCTTTTTTATCTGCAAATCTTCTGTCCAGCCCAAATCCTGATTTCTGAATTTTTCCAAAAACTCTTCCTTCTCAAAATAATAAGTATAAGGATCGGGAAAAACATGGGTATAAACAGAAAATATTGATTCTTCGGGCGCCTTACTGCTAAATAAAGCCAGATATCTATTCTCGCCACTCAAAACAGAAGGTAACCAAAAAATTATTAGCAATATAACAAAAGGAATAAATATATATATCAACTGCTGCTTAAGTTTTTTAACAACCAAAAATATAAAAAGTGCCAAAGCAAATACAAAAGTAACCTCCTTAGATAAGGCAGAAAAACACAAAAAGATACCAGAAATAACAAAAAAGAAATTGTTAAACTTAGATTGAGATTGCTCGGTCTTTTTAAGTCCTAAAAAGTAAAAAATAAAAAATAATGCCCAAAACAATAAACAGAATTCATAAGAACCCAGAAAACTAGTTAATCCCCAACCCAAAGGTAAAAATATATAAATTAAAGCGAAAATAATTGCTGTTTTAAAATTGAACAAATACAAAATTAAAATAGTAAAAAGGACCAAAACAAAAGCATATAAAATAATTGAGAGTAAAATTAAATTATTGTAATCCGGAACACCAATAATATCAAAAATTTTGGCATAAAAAAACAAACCCAGATATTGAGATATTATCAAAGGACGACCTTCTTTTTTAATCAAATCTGAAGAAATGGTAATATTTTGACTATTTTGAGCTGCAAAAACTCCGGTTTCGTGATAATTTCTCGCTAAGAGCATTTGCTCGGAAACAACTTGACTCGAATAACCTTTAAAAATAATCGGGGAATACCAAACTCCTACAGCCAAAAAGAAGATAATTATAAGAAATAATATCTTGTATTGTTTAAACTTAAATTTTGAAATAAGATTAAACATATGATTAATAAAATAAGAAATATAATTTATAACCTCTTTAGAAAATCCCAAAAATTTACTGGGACTGATAATATTTATATTACTAAATATGGCTCTTATCTAACAATAGGAAATATTATCGGCATGATAGCTTCTTTCCTTCTGTCAATTGCTTTTGCTCGTCTCTTGCCAAAAGAAACTTACGGTCAATATAGATATATTTTATCTATTGTGGCGATGTTGTCTATTTTTTCGCTTCAAGGAATGAATAATGCCATTGTTCAAGGAGTAAGCAGAGGGTTCGAAGGAGTTTTTAAAAAGGGACTCAAAGCAAAACTGAAATGGAGTTTATTAGGGAGCATTGCTTCAATCGGTATTGCTATTTACTTCTGGTCTCAGGGGAATCTTGAATTCACTGTCTCCTTCTTAATTATAGCTGCTCTTCTTCCATTATTTAAGAGTGGGGGAATCTATCAATCTTATTTGAGCGGGAAAAAAATGTTTGGCAAAAAAGTTAGTTACACTGTTTTAACCCAACTTCTATCAACTGCCTTCCTTATATTGACCTTATTTTTAACTACAAATCTTATTATTTTAATTCTGGTCTATTTTCTTTCTTATAGTATATTAAGAATTCTTTTTCTTTTTTGGACAATCAAAAAAACAAAACCTAATAAACTAGAAGACCCTAAAACCATCTCTTATGGAAAACATTTAAGCTTAATGGGTGTTTTAGGAGTTATTTCTCAAGAAATAGATAAGGTCCTTCTTTTTTCCTTTCTTGGGCCAGTTCAATTAGCCATCTATTCCTTTGCTATTTTGCCTATCCAACATATCCGAAGCCCCCTCCAAAATATCCAGGAACTCGCCCTGCCAAAACTTTCGGCTCGATCAAAACAAGAAATTAAAAAAACGCTTCCTAAAAAACTTATTAAATCACTTATTTTTATCCTGCCAATAATAATTATTTATATTATTATTGCTCCTTATTTCTTTAAAATATTTTATCCTCAATATATAGATTCTGTTTTCTATTCCCAACTATTCTCCCTTACTCTTTTGGTATTCCCTATATCAATGATGCAACTTTCGCTTCTTGCTCAAAGAATGACTAAACAACTTTATAAAATAAATATGATGCTTCCGATTATTCAAATAATCCTCTTGGTTGTCTTGGCTTCTCTTTATGGAATATTGGGAGTTATAATCGCCATGGTGACACATAAGATTTTCCACTTTTTCATTGTCTGGTTTTTCTTTAAGCGAATGTAAAATTCTTATCCTTTATCTTTTCTTAGTTAAAAGCTCCCGGGTTTGAATTGGTCTCTTACCAATTATGCGGATAGATCCCCTGCCATGTCCTAATCTCTTTCTTAAAACAAAAAGATGTCCTTTTAGCTTTTTATAAAAATTTATCTCTTTTGAGGGGTCATACTTTTTGAGCACCCTTATATTGACTAAATTCTGACTTTTATACCAGTTAACTATTTCTTTAGCTCGATAACTCTTCTTTATAGGAACATACATATTATCTAAAAGGCTACCATAAATAGATTGGCCGATTTTAGTACGATTTACAAAGCTCTTGGCATATTTATAGGGAATAATTCGACCCAGTAATCTTTGAAGAGGAGTTATAAAAATCGGTTTAACCCCAACTCCCTTACCATAGACCACAACATAAATCATTCCTCCTGGTTTCAATAAAGAAACTAAATTGGAAAAACATTTTTCTGGGTCTACGGTATGATGTAATACTCCTTCGCAAAATACAAAATCAAAAATCTGATCCTTGTCATTTAGACTATCAAATTCTAAAATATCTCTCTCCATTAATTTAAATCTGCCCCCGAAGGCTTTTAAACGATTCTTAGTGGATAGCTAAAAGCTCTTTAGAAAAATCAATGCCGTAAGCAAATTTGGCCCTATTATACAGCATGGCATATATGCCTCTGGCCGTGCCTCCGCACCCGGCATCTAAACAAATCTTATTTACAAAATAATCTTGAGAGAGATTTAAATATTTACAAAAACCCTTAGCAAATTTCTTCAAATCCGAATCAGGATAATGAATATGAATATCTCTATAAAGATTCGAGGTGGTATTTTTTATCTTAGAAAATGTAGCCATTTTATTTTTTCTTAACTAGAAAATTCCCGATTATTAAATAATCCATTCCTGTGCCGAAAAAACAATTTAAAGCATCCTTGGGCGAACAAACTATTGGTTCGCCTTTTATGTTAAAAGAAGTATTAAAGATCACTGGGACGCCGGTGATCTTTTCGAATTCTTTAATAATTTCCCAATAGAGAGGGTTGTCTTCTTTCTTTACTGTTTGTAACCGCCCTGTGCCGTCAACGTGGGTAACGGCTGGTATTTCTTTTCTTTTTTCTCTTTTTACAGTATAAACTTTTTCCATAAAAGGAACTGGATAATCATCTTCAAAATACTCACTTATTTTTTCGGCTAAAATAGAAGGGGCAAAGGGCCTAAAAGGTTCCCTAAATTTTACTAAATTATTAACAATATCTTTCATTTCGGTTCTGCGAGGATCAGCTAAAATACTTCTATTCCCTAATGCCCTCGCTCCGGCTTCTAATTTCCCTTGAAACCAACCAATAATATTGCCCTTGGCTAAAAGCTGGGCGCATTTTAATGCCGGATTATTAAGTTGTTGATAATTCAATTTAAGATTATCTAAGCTCGATTTTATTTCCTGATTAGAAAATGCTGGTCCCATGTAAGGTGTGGCTGCAACATATAATCGTGGCTTATTTAAAAGATGATTCCAAATATAAAAAGCTGCACCAATGGCATTACCTGCATCATAAGGAACTGGCGGAATATAAATATTTTTAAAGGGCGTTTCTTTTCTTATTTTTCCATTAGCTACACTGTTCATAATTACCCCTCCGGCCAAACAGATATTTTCAGACTTGGTTTTATGATAAGAATGATTTAAAAGATGAAAAATGGCCTCTTCTGTTGTTTTTTGTAAGCTAGCCGCTATGTTCTTGTGTCTTTTAGTTAGGGGCTTCTTGGGATTACGAGCTGGTCCAAATTTTTTATAAAAATAATCAGAAAGCTCAAATTTCCCTCCCATAATTAACCCTTGAGGATCATACTTAAAATATCTCATATTCAATTTATACTTTCCGTTCTTTTTTAGCTTAACTATATCTTTAAATATCCTATAATATTTCTCTGATGAACCATAAGAAGCAAGTCCCATTACTTTGCCCTCGCTGCCATATTCTTTAAAGCCGAGGTAATCAGTCACTTTCAGATAAAGAAGTCCAATCGAATGAGGAAGCTTAATAGCATCTAATTCTTTTAATCTATTGTCTTTTCCTATGGCTAGCTTACTTGAGAACTGCAAGCCACTACCATCTATAGAAACAACTGCTGATTTCTTGAAGGGTGAACTCAAAAAAGCAGAACAAAGATGCGCTGTATGATGATCAACGAATATTATTTTTCCCTTATATTGATAGCGATTCTTCAAATGTTTAACCCGTCGCCTAAATTGCAAATAATTCCTGATATGACCGATTAATATTCGATGAACATTAAAAACATTAAAATGAAAAGCGTAAAAGATCCTATTAATAAAGGTTTCAAAAGAATATCTGTTACTTACAGCAACACAACCTATATTCTGCATTGATATTCCCTGCTTGGAAAGGAGATAATCGATGGATTTAAAGGGAAGTTCTCTGGTATGCTTCTGGCGATTTAACCGCTCTTCTTCGATAAAGCCAATAAGCTTACCGTCCTTAATAAGACAGACGGCCGTGTCATGAGCGGGAAAATAATTAAGTCCTAAAATATACATATAAGTTATCTTTTAATAATCAGCTTTTTAATTTTTAAGATAAAATTAACAATGTTTTTTTCCGGAACAAAAGAAAAGAAATGATTTTTCCATCTCCAATTAACTATTATACCAAAGATTTTGGCCAATTTAAAGAAAATTCCCTTACCCTTAGTTTTGCCCATCTCTAAATAATGGATTAAAAAAGCAACATTTTTAATAATCCTTTTTCTTTTTCCTTTAACCCAGGGCATCCGAACTGTATTAAAGTCGTAACCCGCCCATTCCTCCAGTGTTTTTGGGGGCCGCCATCCTTGTTTAATTGCTAATTCATACAAATCTGTTCCTGGATATGGAGTAAATACTCGCCAGGCAGGAATTCTCAAAGAAGCAATTTGTTTCATTTTTTGAATTAAATCGGTAGTTTTGTATAAATCTTTAATGGCTTCAGTGGGAAACCCAGCCATAAAATAATATTTTGAACTTATACCAGCTTTTTTTAATTTCCTAATTGTCTCAAAAACTTGATTGATGGTGATATCTTTGTGTATTAAATCTAGGATTTTTTCAGACCCGCTCTCTACGCCAAAAGCCAACGTCCGAAACCCTGCCCGATAAAAAAGCTTTAAATACTTATCATTTATATTGTCGGCCACATAATTAACTCGACAGGAAGCAAATATATCAATATTTAGATTCTCTCTAATAATCAGTTCACAAATTTTTCTTGCCCTCTCTATGTCAACAAAAAACTCGTCATCTTCTATTTCAAAAGCATTAATCTGATAATCATTTATTAATTTTTTCATCTCTTTCACCACCCTTTTTGCTGATTTACCCCGCCATTTTCTTCTGTTAAATTCTTTGTTGTAACAAAAACCGCAATGATGAGGACAGCCACGACTAGTATAAAAAGCTATATCTCGACCATGCTTCCCGCTAGCAAATGATTTCTTGGCAATATATTTTTCGATATTGATTAAATGATAAGGAACTTCTGGCAACTCATCTAAATTAATAAAATCTCTCGGAGGATTTAAAATAATCTTGCCCTTATCTTTATATCCCAACCCCTCAATGTGGGAAATCGCATCTCCCACATTTTTCTTCAAGGCGTTGACTAATTCTAAAAAGGTTTCCTCTCCCTCTCCAACAATTACAAAGTCAACATACTCATTCTCAAGAGTTTGCCCGGGCAATAAACTCGAATGAACCCCACCCCAAACAACCGGAACGCGACTGTTCTCTTTAACCAATTTAGATGCCTCTAATCCATTCAAAATTTGTTTTCCGGTCAGGGCCGAAACGCCAAAAATCAATGGCTTTTTCTCCAGCTCCCCTAATAAAGTTTTTTTCCAATTTTTATCAACTCGCTGGTCAATAATTTTAACTTTGTAGCCAGCTTTAACTAGGGGCGCCGCCGCCATCAAAACACTTGCCGGCAAAAGCACTACATCTTCTTCTTCTGATTTTGGAAAAAATAAGATTATATCTGCCATACTATTGATAAATTCGCTAGATAAAGTTATTATTTAAAAAGTATGAAATTCCTACTTATAAGACCATTTTTTTCTGTGGAAAGATTTTATTTCCCAAGATTTATTAGTGAATCTTTGGGTATTGAGTCTCTAACTTCTTTCCTTAAACAATTCCATCAAGTTAAAATGATTGATGCGTTAGCCGAAGATTGGAATAACTATTGGAAATTAAAAGGATATCCAGAAACCATATTTCAAGGACTAAAACCTAAAGATTTATTACAAAAAATAGCTAACTATAATCCTGAAGTTATTGGTTTAACCTGGCTCTTCTCTACTCAAAATAATAGCATACATCTTACTGTAAAAACTATAAGAAAATTCAGTAAAAATATTCCTATTGTAGTTGGTGGTCCTCAACCTTCGGCAAATCCTTTCCAAACTCTAAAAGAAAATAAAGATATAGATATTGTTGTCTGTGGCGAAGGAGAAATAACAATGAAAGAAGTACTAGATAATAAGGGTCGGAATCTAGACAAAATAAATGGAATTGCTTTCAGAAAAAATAATAAAATAATTGTTAATTCTCCCAGAAAATTGATAGAAAATCTAGATAGATTGCCCTTTCCTGAACGTAACCCGAATTCTTATCTAAATCATTCTAAACAATATCTTTACGAGGCATTTTTCTTACGACTTCAAAAATTAGGATTAAAGGACAATCAAAATATCAAAATTACTTCGAAATTAAGCTCTCTGCCCTTATATAAACATTATTATAAACTTCACAATAAAAGAAATCGAAAAAAATTACCAGCCGGAGATATAGTAACTTCAAGAGGTTGTCCAAACCATTGCACCTTTTGTGCTATTCATAATATATGGCAACACAAATGGAGGATGCGTTCAGCTCGAAATGTTTTAGAAGAAATTGATTTTTTAGTCAGTAAATTTAAGGTAAAACATATAAACATTCAAGATGATAATTTTAATGTTTCTAAAGAACGAATTATAGAAATTTGTAAAGGAATCATTAGAAATAAATATAAAATTACTCTTCTGGCCCCATCTGGTGCTTTTGTCTCAACATTGGATAAGGAAGTTTTAATCTGGCTCAAAAAAGCTGGACTTAACGAATTAAGAATGAGTATCGAGTCTAGTAATCAAGATATTCTTTACAATGTTATAAAGAAAAATATAGATTTAAGTCAAGTTAAAGGGATAGTTGATACCTGTAAAAAATTAGGAATCAAAACCGAAGGGGCTTTTATTTTTGGTATACCAGGAGAAACAATTGAAACAATGAAAGAAAGTTTAGAGTTTGCTAAAAAAAGTGGGTTTAATAGAATCGTTAAATTTATTTTTCAACCTTTTCCTAATACAGAACTATATGATCTCTGTGTAAAAAATAACTATTTAACAAAAGATTATAATCCTAATAAACTCTATATTACTGGAAATAGATGCTATATAAAAACTGACAAATTCTCTCCCGAAGATGTTCTAAAAATTGTCAATCGGCAGTTTTAAATAAATCTTTTATACCACTTCAGGGTTTCTTCAACTTGTCTTGAAAGCGGGAATAATTTCTTAACTCTCTGGTGTCCTGCCTCCCCAAATTGCTTTGCTTTTTGGGGATTTTTTAATAAATCAATGATTTTCTCAGCCATTAATTCAATATTATTTGGATTAACTAAATACCCTGTTTTTCCGTCAATAACGACTTCCTTCGGACCCCCAAAATAACTGCTAACCACTGGTTTTTTGCAAGCCATTGCCTCTAAATTATTCATTCCAAAAGTCTCAAAACAGAGAGAAGAAAATACAGAAATATCCGCGCTATGATAAGCAGATTTCAAATTGTCTCCTTCTAGCCATCCAGTGAAAACAGTATTTTTCTCTAGACTTAGTTCTTTTACTAATCTTTCCATATGTGCAACATATTTATTTCTTTCACCCGCAACCAATAAAACAATGTTTTTTATCTTTTTTTTGATTAAAGAAATTGCCTTTAAAATCTGATCTCCTCCCTTTGCTCCGCTCAATCTCCCACCAAAAAATATCACTTTCTTATTCTGTAAATTATATTTTTCTTTAAATTTCCTAACCTTATCCAGATCGATTTTCCAGTCATTTATATCAATGCCATTATAAATTGTTTCCACATTTTTAATACCATTAATTCTTAAAAGTTTTTTTAAAGAATTGCTAACTGCAAAAATCTTGTCTGTATATTTTAAATAATGCCTAATAATTATATCGCGAAATGGATTATATCTTTTTCTCGCCCCCTTAATTTGATCCCAAGTGCTCACTCTGTAGATATCGTTCCCGTTTTTTGGCATTAACTTTCCATAATTAAATAACATTACGTCGTGGGCAGTTAAAAAAACACCTTTTGCATATTTCTTTGCTACTTTCAAACAACGATATGAAAGATGTTGATGAATATGGTGAAAATGGCTAATATCTGGCTTCGTTTCTTTTATTATCTTCTTAATTTTAGAAACAATCTTAAAATTATATAAATTTATCCAATTTCGCCAACGAGGGTGATAATTGGAAAAAAATCGGAAAATTTTTAAACCTTTATATTCTTCTCTCCCCTCCTCTGATTTATTCTGAACGCTTGTAATTACAAAAACTTCATGCCCCATTTCTAATAACTCTCTGGCTAAATTATAAGTAATTATAGAAGCACTAGTATAAGTAATTGGAGGAAAATCATCTAATAAAAACAGTATTTTCATAAAATTTTATTATAAATTTCAATATACTTCTTAGCTGTTCTATCCCAACTCATCTGTTGGGCTCTTTTTTTACCATTTTCGCCTAATTTTTTAGCTAAATTAGGATCGTCCAATAATTTTAGAACTGCTTCAGCGGTTTTTTTAATGTTTTTTTGAGGCACTAAAAGGCCTGTCACGCCATCAACAACAGCATCTTCAGCGCCGCATCCCCAAGTACCAATAACCGGTTTCCCGCAAGCCCCAGCTTCCAGATAAACCAGACCAAAACCCTCAAAATTATTATTATCAATAGTAACCGGGGTCAGCAAAAAAACATCGGCTTGATGATAAAGTTCAATTAAATCCTCGTCTGATATGTTTTGGAAAAACTTTACGTTCTTTTCTAATTTGTGCTTTTTGACTAAATCCAAATAAAATTTCAGCGGCTCACCTCCAACTATATAATATTTAATGTTTTT